>Ga0222662_1000364_pt1 | contig 39257 bp, 35 predicted proteins | sample AntAcemetagen600_FD_179821 | JGI IMG/M metagenome (GOLD analysis project Ga0222662, IMG submission 179821) | Saline water microbial communities from Ace Lake, Antarctica - #600 | ecosystem: Environmental > Aquatic > Non-marine Saline and Alkaline > Saline | place: Antarctica: Ace Lake... | reverse complement strand
TTTATAGGTTCAACAGACTGAACTTCAGAGAGTTAATGTTTGAAAAATTACTGCACAGAATGGTGAAAACAAAATCAATTACCTATGAATCAATAAGATGCAGTGCGACCTAAAGGGGTAACCCTATAATGTAATATGATACAAAAGTGTTGCTGAAATTTCGCTCAGATGTAAGTAGATCTTCGTAATCTTGGGGTAACCCTACCGATACGCCACATATTTAAGGCTCATGAATCAAAACTTAGACCCAACGCCAGAAGGTCAATTACCAGTTGATAAGGAAACGGAGAGAGCTTTACGTCCTGTCGGGTTTGATGAGTTTAGCGGTCAGGATAAGATTGTAGAGAACCTCAAAATTTTTGTGAAAGCCGCTAAACAGCGAGAGGAAGCCCTGGATCACGTTCTGCTTCACGGACCTCCGGGGCTAGGAAAAACTACGCTGGCAAACATTATTGCCAATGATTTAGGAGTAAGTCTTAAGCTAACATCTGGCCCTGTGCTAGATAAGCCTGGTGATTTAGCAGGCTTGCTCACAAATCTAGAACCAAACGATGTTCTATTCATTGATGAGATTCATCGCCTTTCTCCAGTTGTTGAGGAGTATTTGTACTCGGCAATGGAAGATTATCGAATTGATATTATGATTGAAACGGGACCAAACGCCCGTTCGGTGCAGATTACGCTCAATCCTTTTACCCTTGTTGGTGCCACTACTCGTTCTGGTTTGTTGACTTCTCCTCTGCGAGCGCGTTTTGGTATTACTGCCCGGTTGGAATACTATGACGCAAACGTTCTGTGCGGAATTGTGAAGCGTTCTGCTGGCATTTTAGATGTTCCGATAGAGGAAAATGCAGCGTATGAGATTGCGCGAAGGAGCCGTGGTACGCCTCGAATCACAAACGCACTTCTGAGACGAGTTCGCGATTTTGCGCAGATTAAAGGTGATGGCACCATTAACATGGAAATTACCCAATATGCCTTGGACGCGCTGAACGTAGACAAGCACGGATTGGACGAAATGGACAACCGTATTCTCCGGACTATTATCGAGAAATTCCAAGGTGGCCCAGTTGGATTAACAACGATTGCCACAGCGGTTGGAGAAGAAGCAGGAACCATTGAAGAGGTTTACGAGCCATTCCTCATTATGGAAGGATATTTATCTCGAACGCCCCGAGGACGGCAAGCAACAGAACGCGCTTACGAACACATGGGTAAAGTAAACCCAGGTAAAGAAGGAACGCTATTTGAATAGGTTTTTCACGAATAGTTCTCGCAAAGCCGCGAAGACGCAGAGGGCTTATTTTTGAGATATGACAGAGAATAAAATCGCTGAGATTGTTGTCAATTGTGCATTCACTATTCATAAAGGAATGGGGCCTGGTCTTTTTGAAAGTGTTTATGAAGAAGTTCTTGCTTATGAGTTAGAGAATCAAGGTCTTACCGTTGAAAGACAAAAAGTAATTGATGTTGAATGGGATGGCGTTAAGCTCGGAGCTGGCTTTAAGGCAGATATTATTGTCAACGGAAAATTCATAATCGAGTTAAAATCTGTTGAAAAGGTTCAGCCAGTCCATCAAAAGCAGCTTCTAACCTATCTCAAACTGACCAACCTCAAGTTGGGCCTGCCCTATCTCAAACTGACCAATGATTAATTTCAACGAACGGTTGATTAAATATGGAATTCAGCGAATAGTTAATGGTCTTTGATAGAATGAATGTTCCCATCGGAATCCGACCCTTCGCGTCTTTGTGCCTTTGCGTGAGCTATTCTATAGAATTCGCACAAGACATCTTGAATAATGAATCTAGGGAGTCGACCTTTATCCATAAATTTTCTCCCCTAAGAATCCGATCCTTTGCGCCTTCGCGCCTTTGCGTGAAATTCAAACTTGCATGACTAACGAAACCCTCATAAAACAAGAAGCCCAGCGATTGGGATTTCTGCAATGCGGTATCTCTAAAGCTGGATTTTTAGAAGAGGAAGCTCCGCGATTGGAAAAGTGGCTCAATGCCAAGATGCATGGCGAAATGGGCTACATGGCTAATCATTTCGATAAGCGTTTAGATCCAACCAAATTGGTTGATGGAGCCAAAACCGTTATTACCGTTTTGCTCAACTATTTCCCTGAGGAAACACAGAAAGATTCTGCTGCGCCTAAGATTTCTAAGTACGCTTATGGCAACGATTATCATCATGTGATAAAAGGGAAACTTCGCGAGTTAGTTGAGTTTATAAACCAAGAAATTGGTGAGGTAGACGGAAGAGCTTTTGTAGACAGTGCGCCTGTTTTGGATAAAGCTTGGGCCGCAAAATCTGGGCTCGGTTGGGTTGGAAAGAACTCCAATCTGATTCACCCAAAAAACGGATCCTTCTTCTTTATTGGGGAGCTGATTCTCGATTTAGAACTAGAACCTGACCATCCAATCCGTGACCATTGTGGAACATGCACTGCCTGTATTGATGCTTGCCCTACCGAGGCTATTGTAGCGCCTTATGTAGTTGATGGTTCTAAGTGTATTTCATACTTAACAATTGAATTGAAAGACGCTATTCCCACTTCGATGAAAGGCCAGTTTGACGATTGGGCTTTTGGTTGTGATGTATGCCAAGATGTTTGTCCGTGGAACCGATTCTCGAAACCACATACAGAACCTCAATTTAACCCACACCCAGATATGTTGGACATGACCCAAAAAGATTGGGAAGAATTGACCGAAGATGTGTTTAAAAAGGTCTTTCAGAAATCTGCCGTTAAGAGAACCAAGTTCAGCGGATTAAAACGGAATATTGATTTTCTGAAAAAGTAGCCTACTCGCAAACCTTATCTGGCGTGCAAACTGGTCCTTCCAATACTTGAAGTTGAACCGTTGGATTTACTGTTCGCCATTCCGAGAAAGACGTCTCAAGTGTTTCTAAGAATGCGGCTGGATCTTGCGCTCCAGAAAGGGCATACTTTCTATCAAACACGAAAAACGGAACACCTGTAACTCCCAATTGCTGAGATTCTTGAACGTCTGCCTGTACGGCATCCGCATACTTGTTGCTTTCAAGTACAGCTTTTAGTTCTTCGGAGTTTAACCCGATTTCCTTTCCAAGGCTGATGAGTATTTCTATATCATCAATTTTGTTCCCTTCACTGAAGTAAGCTTTGAAAAGTCGCTCCTTCATTTCGTGCTGCAAACCTTTTTCTTTGGCAAAGTGAATTAAACGATGCGAATTGAATGAGTTAGCTACAACTGACTTGTCGAAGTTCATAGTAAGACCGACAGAACTGGCCATTTGAGCCGCATGTCCGCCCATTTCTTTAGCCTGATCAACGGAAATGCCTTTGCTTTCAGCTAAGTGCTCGTACAACGAAATGTCGAGGTTGGTTTTCACGTTTGGGTTAAGCTGAAAACTCTTCCACACAAACTCAACGTTATTTCGTTCTTCAAAATTAGCAAGCGCGGTTTCAAACTTCTTCTTGCCGATATAACAGAACGGGCAAACAACATCACTCCAAACTTCAATTTTCATTTTATCTCCTTGATTTAATGATTTGCCACTTTGCCCGAAAACACCAGTAGTAAAAACTGAAGTTGAAACGATTAGGGAAATAAGCGCTATAGCAAATCGCATCTTACCCTTCGATTATAGAACAACGGATAAAGGTAAAGAGTTCGGTGCCAAGGGAATGGTTAAAAGGGATTTAAGCACCTTGTTGTAAATCAAATCAAATTCAATTGAAGACAAGTAGCCGTTGACCTAGTTGGTAATTCGTTTAAAAATTGCCGCTTTAGAGAAAACGCCTTTTCGTAGAATTTCAGCAAGTTCTTTGTCAGAAGGGTTGATGATGTAATGGTCAATTTCTCCATCATCATTCTTTATTTCCTTAACCTTCGTAATTTCCTTGAGGTGTTCGATTATTTTTAATTCATCACCGTTTATCCTGTTCACAACCAATCTGTTCTTGGTTTCGAGCTTAGCGATTACCACGTTCCATAAGTTTTCTGATCTATGGCTCATGAAATAAGTGTCGTTCTGCACTTTAATCAACTGGTTTTTTGAAAGCTCCCCTGAGAAATGGAGCAGTGTAGCTGTATCTCCCAAATTCCAATTTTTTTCACCAATCCATAGCGTATCCTTATTCTCATCTAAATAGGAACCCCTTAAAGCGAGTGGGAAACTAGATTCTGGGTTGACATTTACGGGTTGCGGCTGTTCAAAATACACCTCGGTGCAACCGCTTAACCCGGCTAAGACAATAAGGGAAAGAATAAGTTTTTTCATGTTTCAGATGTAACTGGTGACACATCCAAATTAGTAAATTCTCTTGTGACCAGGTTAATCTGGCAGACCACCTATCGTGTCTGGGAGCAGTTGAAGTAGTGCCAGAATTATAATTACTGTACGCAATGTCGAACTGATAGTCCTTATCCAATTTGTTCTGATGAGTTTTGTAATCAGTTGCCGATTGGCCGATGCATAAGCTTCAAATGGATAGGGACTTGTAAAATAAATGTGCTCAAGCCGATTGCAATCAGGAGAACGATGTTGGAGTAGTAATAATCGGCAAATCAATAGCTGTAGAGCAACAATCCAGACACCAGTTCAATCGTTATGATTGGAACGGTGATGAATCCTGTAACCGCATTTTCCTTTCATAATTAGGAAAGTCCTTTGAATCAATTTGCCGGAACAATGGATAATGAACCAACTGAGTAAACCAACACAACCCCGTCATGAAAAATGTGCAGAAAATGTGAATTATGAATATGTCGCCCATCTAATTTGTCAGAAGGATATGTGCTGAACCGGTAAGTAGAAGGAAACTAACTCAACGAAGCCAAATTCGCTTCCGTTTCCTGTTTGGTGGTGGCTACAGGTTTGGCCTAGTTTCGGTTTATTTCCGAATAAACCTTACCACTTGAATTCCCAATAAAGCACCAACAGCATCTGCCAATAGATCGACCGCATCACCAGATCGACCTTCAATCCAGAAATGCTGAACAATTTCCAATCCTCCACCTAGGATGATGCACCACGCGAGAATTGTTAACCATGTTTTTGCCCCTTTCGATTGTCGGAAAGCGAAAGCCAGAAGAGCAGCTTCTACTGCAAAAAGTATGGCATGAATGAGCTTATCAACTCCTGGTTCTTCTAACCATGGGAACGTTGGAATTCCGTTTGGTTCAGAGCTCAGTCCATAAACAATAAAGGCCGTCCAGAGGACGGCCAATACAATTCTAAAATATCTAGGAAAGGCCAACGAGTTAGCCTCCTACTAGCTCTTTGTAATCATCTGCAGAAAGCAATCTTTCTACTTGTGATGCATCGCTCATTTTAATTTTAATCATCCAACCATCAACGTAAGGATCACGATTTACTGCCTCGGGGTCAGCTTCTAATCCTTCGTTGAATTCAGTGATTTCTCCGCTTAGTGGCATAAACAAATCCGAAACCGTTTTTACTGCTTCTACAGTTCCAAAAACTTCTTCGGCATCTAATGATTCTCCTTCTGTTTCAATCTCAACATAAACGATATCTCCTAGTTCGCCCTGAGCAAAATCGGTGATACCAACTGTTGCAACATCGCCATCAATGCTGATCCATTCGTGTTCTTTTGTGTATTTCAGGTTTGCCGGGATGTTCATTTTGCTTGTTTGGATTAAATGTTGGCAAAAATATGTTTTTCGGTAATCGATTTATCAATCAGCTAGTGTAAATCTCAAACTAAGTCCTGCTGAGTGATTCTCAGTAGGGAAAGATGATGAAACAACGGGTGTGTTAATGGCAGCATCATAGAACAATCGGATGTTGAATCTCTGATTGATAATGTAATCTGCATTGAACTTAATACTGATGAGTTTTTGGCCTGAAGTTGCCTGATCGAGTCCTTCAACCATCTTGCGAATCATAGTACGGGTGTCTCGCATAGAGAAGTCAATTCTCACGGCCATATCAGATTTAATTCGCTTGCTGTTTTTCCCAATCTTAATCGGGAAAGGAACATTCTTAAATGTGTAACCCGCGCCAACGATGTATTCTTCGCTGGTAACTTCTGTTAGCTGGTTATTGGCAAAATTGAAACCGAGCGTTCGGCTTGTTTTTACTTCAAACCTAGCTGTTAACGAGTTTTTAAAATTGAAATCTAAACTAACAAGCGGACTAAATTGCTCGCTAATGGTGATGTTCCCGATTTGCAATTCTGGAATGAAATTACCTGAGCTATCGCGGGTGTTTGGGAAGTTACTTTCTACACCGTTAGACAATTCTACACCTTGGTAAAGCAGGTTGGTTGTAAAACTGCTCACGCTATAGGTGGAACGGTAGGAGTGGCCAAGCGTAACGTTTCTTGCAAACTTTTTTACAAACGGAATTTTGCCCAATCCATCATAATTTACTCTCCAGTTTGGAAGCGGGACTCTTGGGAACGGGTTTGTTCCAACCTGATTTACATTAAATACGCCATAGGCAGATAGGAATGCAGGAATGATGACGTCTTGTTGCGTTCCACCGTAGCCTTCTGCAAATCCATTTTCATCCGCTAGGAAGCCAGGATAATCGTTTGCCAAGCGCTGCGAGATAACCTGTCTGTTTTCTTTGAATGCTTCGAATACAGGCGAAGAGTTATCGTCTTGTTGCTTAATAAACGTGGTGTTTACAGAAATGTAAGACATGCTGAAGTTTCCGCTTTTTACAGGATTGAAACTCACAGGTGCTTGCTCAGTATTATCCCACCTGAAGAATTCACTAACGCTTTCGGTGTAAGTACGTGTGGCCGTAAGGTCAATTCGAAAGCCTTTGATAGGCTCTATAGTTGCACGCAGGTTTAGTGAACTTGACTGCGTCATTATAAGCGGGTTACTCTGCAACGTATCAATTGAAATCCAGCTGCCTTGGATGGCTTCTTCTCGAATGTCATATCCCGTTTGAAGATCATCAAAGGCGCGGCTTTGCCAGCCAAAAATGAATGGTACAAAGCCAGACATGTTATTCATGCCTTGGTCAAGGCCAACGTAATCGGTTTGTGGGTTGTAACCAGGCAAAAGTGTTCCGTTGTTTTCGGAATACGTTACGTTAACAGATTTCACCATCATAATGAAGGAAGCAATTCCTTCTCCAAGTTTCTTTCCAAAGTTGATTTTCGGGTTCCCGTTTTTCGTGGTGTCTCCCTCGGCTTCGTTTCCTTTTCCTCCTTTGGCATTACGTTTTGCAGTTTGCGCTCTTCTTGCATTTGTAGAACGTCTACTACTCTGATTTATCTTTTTGAGGAACGGTACTTTATTGTACAACTGGGTGAGGTTGGCATTACCATTTATCTGCCAGTTTTGTGAGTTTTGAACCGTGTTTCCAAAACCAGCCTGATCTAGGCTCCCATCATCCTTTCTTTCGAGCGGTGCGGCTGTCCATGAATAGTTTCCTGTATAAGCTGCAGTTGCTGTTACCCAACTCAGGATTGGAAACTTGTTAATTGGAAGCGTCCAGTTAACAGTTGTTGAATGATTATAGTTGGTTGTTCGTCCCCCACGTAAAACGTTATCCCAAATAGAATCGCGCATATTTTCCCAATTGTCAAACTTGCGGTCAACTGCTCCTTCAGGTTCATCTACACGTGCAAAGTTGAAGGCGTCAAACTGAATTTTAATCGCTTTGGTCAGGTCATAATTGAAGTGATACTCTCTATTCCATAGGAACGATTTCTGATACGTAGGTTCAATGATGATTCCTTCGTAAGAAGTTGTATTTCGCAGTTCCTGCTCCGTGTATTTCCTGTCCATGTCTGTTCGGAAACCTAGCCTTCCGGGAACATAATTGAAGTTGAAATCCTTTATCGGTCTCCACCACTCAGAACGTAACATATTCCGCGACCATTTCTTGTAGTTTTCTTTTCGCTTGGCGTATTTTTCTAGTTTATCTTCCGCCTCCTTCATTACCTCGCCCTTCACTTTGGCTCTTTTCAGACTGTCAACAACCGCCTTTTGATCGGCATGTTTTTCTTGCTGTTTTTCTTTGGTGGCATCCACCATCTTGTTTACCAGACTCAATTTGGCAAATGGCCGCACATTCTTTCCTGAGGGTGCGTAATCGTAACTCATACCACCACGGTACGTTCGTGTTTCATTATACACGGTTCTAATATCCCGCATGTATTGCTGGTTGTAAGCATAATTAAAGGCGAGGTTGGAAACGCTCCACGGCATGGCTTTGCCTTTACCCGTTTTCTGTTTTCGGATGTCAGTGAAGTTCATACTTCTTCGCTTCATGTACCCTTGCGCATCTCTCCGAAGCGTATCTCGCGCACCTTCCGTTGCTAGATTTTCTAACGAGGCAGCCATGGTAATATCCGGATCGAGTGGGTTGAATTCTGGCGTGGTGAACGTCTCGGAAAAACCAAGGTACATTGGAATGTTTATCCCCCATTTTGTTGGGAAAAATTTACCGAGAGCGATGGTGGTGGATAAGTCATAGCTGGCAATATTTTCTCTTTGTCTATCACTTGGCTTACTATCAAATGCTCCAAAGCCAAACTTAGAATAATTGGCCGCTGCAGAAATGTTTGCGAAATCAGCCAGTTTGATGTTCACCTGACCCAAAGTTGCCCAACCGCCTTTGTTATCAAAATCCGTTAAACGGAGTTCGTTAACCCAAATCTCAACACATTTGCTAAGCCCATCATCACCATCATTCATCCCTGTTTTTTTCGGGTTTCTAATCCCAATCATCATAGACTTGATGTTGGCTAAGTTTGGATTACCCTTTATGTAAATCTTGTTTCGTGGGCCATGCTCAGTTTCAAAACGTTTGGTAATTGATACCTGCGGGTTTGATATTAATTGGCGGTTTCGTTCCTGTTTTGCTCTAGTGAGTTCTTGAAACTCTAGATCGATGTTGTTGAGAATAGGCCAAACTTCGTATTCGCCTGTTGAGCCGATAGGCGTTACAATTGCCGGAACTTCATATTCGTAGTAGTTGTTATCGAAATCTGTTCCTAAACGAAGGAAAACCGATATGTCATCATCATTCAGAATTTCATCACCAATTGCCTCGGCATGAATAAACATTTTCAGCTTCTTGTAAGAACGAATGTCTAGTCCTGAATACTTAAATGCTGCACGTGCATCGCCATCGGTTAAACCACATGTTTTTAGAAGCAAGGATTGCTCGTTCAGCTCTCTAAGAGAGGTGTTTCCGTTAGGTGTTTGCTGACGGTAAATACCTGGAGGAAGAATGTAATTAACAGGGTCTTTCACACCGTTCTCCTCGATGTTTACTACAGAAATATCGAATGGAGCTCCACCTGATGGGTCTCCCGGAATACCCTCTCCTGGTTCGCCCAAGGAGAACTGGTAGCGTCTCCATTCTCCTCTTACTAATTCAAGTCTGGCAAAACGCGTAACAATAGAATCTTCAAAATTTTTGAAGAACATTCTCAAGTTCTGGATGGAACGAAAATCCTGGATATCTCCAACCGATTTATCTGGGTTTCGCACCGGTATTTTAAATTGGTACCATTTGGACGTAACTGGATTTCCGTTTGCTAATGTTCCGCTACCCACAACCTCATCTGTGATGTAGTTTTTACCAACTACGAGGTCTTCTTTTCTCATACTAACCTTGTACTGGAAATAGCTTTCCGTTTTAAAGGTTTGGTTGTCGCGGTTAATGTCCTCAACATCTGGAAGGATAGAAGACGATGCCTGAAACGATGTTCCAGATTGGTTAGCTGTTGGCGAATTGTTCTCTAAACCGTTGAAGTATTTGTACCGCTCCAGTACCGAGGCTTCCTGTGCATCCCATTCGTCACGTCTGTAGTATAAGAAGTTGTCAGAAGAGACATCGGCAATTAACTTATCGTAGGCGGCTTGAGTCAGAGTACCACCTGCCAACTGTGCATTCAGCTTTGTAACGTATCCAGAAACATTGGTGAAGTGCTCCAATTCTTGTTCATCGTTCATCCCATCAAAACCAATATCCTGAAAAGGACGTGTTTCTGGGTCTACATCAAAGGCATTGTTAATCCGTTGAAAATCTGGTACAATCGCAACAGGCGTAGTATCAGTTGGGAGATCAGGATTACCTGGGCTCGGATAACCGTTCTCAAAAGACTGTCTACCATCTCTAAGAATATCTTCCGAAACTAAACCAAGGTTGAAGTAAAGGTCACCACCAGAATGCTGGTTTTGCGCGTCATCCGCAAATGGATCCATCATCCAAAATTGGATGAACTCAATATTGTTTTCCTCAAAGTTGCTCGTATTAATGGCTCGCATAATACCACCCCATCTTGATTCAGGATCATTTAGGTTTCCATCTGCATCTAAACCTTCAGCACGTTTAATTCCTTCCTGGTCCGTTCCGTCTGAATCATAATTGTAAGGGCCTTTTTCATTAGGATAGAAGGCCACATCAAAAATTGGCAAGTTGGTTTGCTGACCTTGATTCAGGTTCTGGCGGTTAGGAAAAATCTCCTGTTCAAGAACCAATCTTGAGAAGTTTAACGACTGGTCTTCTGTTGACCAGTGATCGGGTGTTAAGTTGTTGTTTCTGAAGAATAATGGGTCGATAACGTACCACGCAATACGTGCTCGGTTCATACCATTTCCAATGTTGTTTGTAACCGCACCTTCAGGAAACATATCTGTACTGGTTTGACCTTGAGGCGTACTTGCCAAAACCCAAGTTTGTCGGGCTTTCAAATCAATGAAGTTTACACTTCCTTCAAAATCATCTATGTATGAAATACCACCTTTGGTAATGGCTCTGGCGTTGCCAGGAATCAAGTGTGCAAACTCACCAGAAACAGAAATAGTTGAAATTTCCTTTGTACTGATAAGTGGAATCTTATCCACCAATTTGGTGAGTAAACGCGATTCCGTTCGGTAATTACCGTTAACACCCCAAATTGTATTGTTAATAGGCTCATCGCCCATGTTTACTTTTTGGGTAAGTGGCCGTTCGCTCAAATTCAAGACTGTACCGCCAAAAGCAAGGTCATCGCTAACTACATAATCTAAGTGCACACCGCCCAAGGTTTTTTGCTGAATATTGAATAGCGAGTTGCTTTCGCTGTTTGCTGTAATTGGAGTTCCAGACTGAATAATACCGTCATTCAAAATGGTTACTCTACCTAGTGTATAGTCAACCGTGTAATCCGTTCCCTCTATCAGGGTTTGTCCGCCAGCAGTAACGTTCACACTCCCCTCGGGAATGTTCATTCCGCCCAACGAAATAACCTTGCCGCTTTCTCCTTTATACGCACCGCCAATTATAAATCGATTGAGTTCTGGAAATTGCAATGCGGCCTGCCTAGTGGAATCATACAGCTGCTTGAAAACGTATTTTTCGGCAATTGCGGCTTCAGCGGGAAGATTGAATTTACTTTCCAGATGTTCTCCAAAAGGCTCTACAACAGGAAAGTAGATACGGCCATTTTGGCTGTTAACCGTAATTCCTTCAACAAAATCGAAGAAACCATCAGCATACGGATCGTTGTTGTTGTTCAACCTATCTAGGTTCAACACTTTTAGCAGAATTTTACCCTCAATGTCTGCTCCTTCGGTAAGGTAGTTTGTTCTTGTTCCTGCTTCAATGTTGTCATAAATTACATCCAACCTGAAATCTTCTCGCGATAGCTGATAAGCGCCAATGTTATACACGTTTTTCATCATCAAATCCCAAGTTGGAAGCTTTGGATTGGTAACACGTGCTTGCAATAGTTTTACGTAAAGTGCATTCTCACCAGTAACACCATCAGTAGAAAATTCACCCACTTGAAAAACCTGCCCGCCATAGGTGAATTGGAACGCCACGGCCAATACTTGATTGTCGTCTAATTGCCCGTTTATGGAGATATAACCTAGTTGCCTGTTGATGGAGTATTCTGTTGCTGACAACGGTTGTGCTAAGGTGAGTGCTTCGTAATCTCTAGAACCATTGAAATTGATAGGTGGCGGAGCTAATGGAGCAAACACCGTTTCTGTATTGTTTATATCCCTCGCGGCCGCATAGGTAGAGGTCATTAGTTGGTAAAGGTTATTGGCATTATTGTTTGGCAATTGCTGATTGCCTGAACCAGGACTAATGAGTGCTTGATTAAAGACGTTAGCGCCTGTTTCGCCTAAATCCATAAAGGCCACCACGCTTCGCTGCCCACCATCATTGTCTCCAGTTTGGTTGGTTTTCCAAACCTCAACCTTTGTAATGTTGATAGGCGATTTTACTAGCGGAAGGTCACTTAACCACGCGTCATAATTATCTCGGAAATACTGCGCTAAAAAGAAGTGACGATTTTCTTCATAATCATCAGCCTGTACTTCAAATTCGGTTACTTGCGCACCACCTTGGGTTGTAACGGAATTGCTTTCACTTTTCTGCTGCGAGAAAATCCCAGTCACGGTCAATCGACCAAATTGTGCGGCTGCTTTAACACCAAAAAGATTCTGACTTCCTGAAATAAGCGTTCCGGTAAGCGGAAGCGTTACGTTACCAGCTTCAATACTTCTAAGAATCATATCCTCGTTACACGCTTCCCACTTCAGCTGCATTTGGTTTTCAAAATCAAATGTTGCATCCGTGTTATAGTTAACCCCCAAACTCATTGCTTCTCCAATCTTACCCGTTACATTCAGCTGAATGGTTTGGTCGAAATTGAAGTTTGTGTTTGTCTGCTGATTTTCGGGAAGTGCTGGATTCTTGATTTTAGAAACGTTTACTCCAAAAATCAATTCTGCTGATCCCTGCGGCCGAATCTCAACCGTAGAGCCACAGAAAATGGTCTCAAAAAGTTTACTCTTGATATTCAGTTTCGGGATAAGTGGTTTCCGCTGACTTTCCGATTGGCTGGCGGCCTTTTCCCTCCAATACTCGCGAAGCGCCTGATTAGAGTTGTAATCCTGATACTCGTCAAACGACATATACGTTGGCGGACGATAATCCATTCCATCACCCACTTTTTGGTTGATGTAATACTCATCCGTTTCTGCATTGTATTCAACATCTGTCTTAATGTTGTCAGGGTCGTTTAGGTAAAGTCCGTTATCGTTTCCCGTTGGAGTTGGGTCGTACGAATCTTCTAACGGATACGGAAGAGCAAGTGTATCGGTATCAGCAGCAAACGTTAAAAGATCAAGGTTAAGAGCTGTTTTTCTCTTGCGTAAAGGGGTTGCACTCGAACCTACCACAAGACCTACGCCTGTGGCAACAATAGAAAATACGAATAGCCTTTTCAGGAACTTCAGCATCACGAATTGTTCAATCTCAGAAACTGCTTAAAGCGTGTTTTACAATTTCTCCCACTCCGAGGTCTGACCCATGCTTTTTCAAAACCTTATCAACGGCTTTGTCGGCAGCGTTTCTAGCAAAACCAAGAGTAACGAGGGCGGTTAACGCTTCCTCTCGCTGTTTATTTTGTGGAAGCCCTAAAGCCAGCTCCCCAATTTCAACTTTGCCCATTTTGTCCCTTAAATCCACGATAATTCGCTCGGCCGTTTTGGGCCCAACACCTTTAATGGATTTGAGAACGGAAACATTACCACTGATAATAGTTTCCTTAACTCCGGATGGATCTAGCCCTGAAAGCACAGCTAAGGCCGTGTTTCCACCAACTCCTGAAACAGAAATGAGCTGTCTGAACAATTCGCGTTCGGCTTGGTTAAAGAAACCGAAGAGTACGTGCGCATCATCTCTAATAGCCAAATGCGTAAACAAACGGCACTTACCCTTGTCGGGCAATTGAGCATAGGTATTTAGGGATATTGAAAGCACATATCCTATTCCACCACAGTCAATGACAGCACTTGCAGGGGTCTTTTCTTCTAAGACACCGTGAAGGTGTGTAATCATACTTTAATTACTTGAGTTCAGGTAGAGTAGAATCTATATACTGTGTTTAGATTGGAAAAAGGAAGACGAAAGTAAGATTTTTTAGATTAGGCGTCCCGATGGTACAATCGGAATGCTGTACTTTTCGATGAAGAAACAAATAACCATACTCAGCGGTGCCGGAATTAGTTCTGAAAGTGGCATTAGAACCTTCCGAGATTCGGATAGCCTGCCCCGATCCATCGGGGGGCTGTGGGAACAACACCGCATTGAAGATGTGGCTACACCAGAGGCTTGGTATCGTAATCCCAAATTGGTTCTAGAATTCTATAATTTGAGAAGGAAACAGCTACTAGAAGTTGAGCCAAACGCTGGCCATATTGCCATAACGGATTTGCAAAAGAAGTTTGACGTTCAAGTAATCACCCAAAATGTGGATGATTTGCATGAACGTGCTGGAAACAAGAAGGTACTGCATTTACATGGCGAATTGAAGAAAGTGAGGAGCACGGCTTATCCATATCAAGTGTATGATTTAGAAGGGTGGGAATTATCTCTAGGAGATACATGCGAAAACGGATACCAACTAAGACCACACATCGTTTGGTTTGGAGAAGAAGTTCCGAACCTCCCAGTGGCAGCACCGATTGTTTCAGAATCAGATGCTGTGATAATTGTTGGAACATCTTTAAACGTTTATCCAGCGGCAAGTCTTTATCAATTTGCCAAAACCAATTGTCCCATTTGGATTATTGACCCAAAGGCAGATGAATTGGTTTATCCAGAGTCTATTACTCCGATAAATGAACAAGCCGGAGCAGCATTGCCCCGGCTTGTTCAATCTCTATTAAAAAAGGAGATTATTTTGTAACCAACATTTTCTTGGTGCCAACTGACTTTCCATCAACATTCAACGTGTAGAAATACATTCCGGCTGGGAGGGAAGAAACATCCAAGCTAACCGTTCCGCTTTTCTCGTTAATACTCAATGTTCTAACCCGAGACCCAAGCATGCTATATACATCTAAGGTCGCATCGTTCGAGCCTGGTTCTAATGAATAGTTCATTCTCACGTTGGAGTTTGCTGGGTTTGGATAAGCCTCAGAAATCCCAGAATTATTGCTGGCAAAAACATCTTCAATCCCAACATTACGAGTGTCGAAGGTGATTTCTGCGCTACTGGCGTCACTCGTGTTGTTCTTATCGTAAAATGTATATCTAAACGTAGTTGTTCCAACGGAATTATTGGGAACATAGTCAGAGTAAAAATTTGTGACAGAACCACCCGCATCAATATTAATTGAATGAGTAGCAGGGGTTTCAAATCCATTAAAAACCGCCCCCTCATTGTAGCACACTGCCCAACAAAAATAATGTCCTGCTCCTGCGGGAATACTTGTAACTGTCTCAAACCGCACCATCACGTCTATAGAGTTGCTCGAACTATTTGTAATTGTAGCATGAGCCTGCAACAGTTCAGTCGAAGGTTCTCCAGTAACATAATCATCTAACTCTGAAATAACCAAAGACTGCGCGTTTGCTTCAGCCCCAATTACAACCAACACCAAAAAAAGTAATCGTTTTAACATGTTTCTTATATTTTTCTCAATAGTAATAACTTAAAGGTAATAATACCAAAATGTTTCAGAGACGAACAAGACGAAAAACATTCGCTTTGTCCTTTGAGATACACAACTCGGCAGCAAGTGCTTTGAACTTTGAAATAGTAGTGTAAATTAGCATTTATAAATCCTTAATTAAATACTTCAAGTAATGAAAAAAACTCTATTCACTTTGGCATTAGCAGTAATGTCTGGTGCAGCGGTAGCTCAATTGCCAGCGTATGGCGTAGCTCCGGATTTCACTATCACAGATTTAGATGGTATCCCCCACAATCTCTACGACCTTCTTGACGAAGGCAAGCCAGTGGTTATTGACTTGTATGCCGAGTGGTGTGGCCCTTGCTGGAGTTATCATCAATCTGGAAACTTAGAAAACTTGTATACTCAATATGGTCCAGACGGAACAGATCAATTGGTTGTGTGGGGAGTGGAAACTGATGGACAAACTCCGGCAACGGCTATTAGTGGTGGAGCTGGATCTACAAGCGGTTGGAATTGGCTAGATGGTATTGAATACCCAATGGCTAATGATAACAGTTTGGGGAATATTTTTAATCAGGCATATTACCCAACGATTGTTACTATTTGTCCAGACAGAAGCGTAACCGAAACGGGTCAGCGCACCACAGCAAGTCATTATGCTTTTGCCAATGCTTGTGCCAGCCTACCTACGGCTGCTACAGACCGAGCTTTGAAAGAGTATACTGGAGATGTCGTGTCGTGTGGAGGTGGCGGTGCTGCTGCCATGAGCGTTGTTCTTTGGAATCAAGGAACTACAGATGCACTGACAAGCGCAACGATTAAAGTAATGGATGGAGCGACAGAGGTTTCTAGTACTCCTTGGAGTGGAAACTTAGCACCATATGCGGCAACAGGAGTAAGTCTTGGTAATGTGGCTGTAGGGCCTGGAACCTACACCATTGTAATTTCCGAAACAGACGCAAACATGTCTAACAATACCTTGTCTGTAACTCTCGGTTCTGTTGCAGTTGCAACAATAAATGTTGTTGTTGAGCTTACAACTGACTTTTATCCTGGAGAAACAAGCTGGGACATTCGCAACTCAAGCGGTGCTGTTGTAGCCTCTGAATCTTACACTGCTGGTCCTGAACAATCTGGTGGCGGTGGAGCAGATGCTAATATAACCCATGCACACCCAGTTACTCTTCCTATGAACGAGTGCTTCACTGTAAACCTCTCTGATGATTATGGTGACGGTATTCAGCAGTACACCGGCCAGCCACTTCTTGATTTTGGCATTAAAGTTATAGCCGATTGGGGAGGCGTTATAGTCGCTCAAAACGGAGACTTTGAAGATGAAGCATCCGCAGCAATGAAAACAGATGGAACTTCTAGTATTGATGAGGCAACTTTGTCTTCCACTATGAATGTGTATCCTAACCCAGCCACAGACAATACCTTAGTTACTTTCAACACCAATGACAAGTCTAGCATTAGAATTGAATTGCTTAACGCGGTAGGTGCAAGAGTTATGATTAAGGATTTTGGTTCAATGAACGCAGGAACACAAATGATTCCAGTGTCAACCTCTAATCTAAGCAGTGGTATCTACCTGATTAATGTTTACGTGAATGACTCAGTAATTACTAAGAGACTTTCAGTAGAGGAATAATTCTATAACTGTTATTTTAGGCCGCGAATCGATAAGGAATGATTATTGATTCGTGGCCTTTATTTAAACTACTACTTTCAAAAAATGAGGTTAGTTCTGACTATTTTCTTTTGCTTCTTCGGTTTACTCATTTCTCAGGCCCAAATAGCCAAGAAAAACCGAGCGTTCCCTTCCGTAGATATTAAAACGGTTGATGGACGAAATTTCAACACAAGCGAAATCCAAAATGATGGTAAACCCATCATCGTAAGTTTTTGGGCAACATGGTGCAAGCCGTGTGTAAAAGAGCTAAATACTATTGCTGATGAATACGCAGATTGGCAAGATGAAACAGGCGTTAAACTTGTGGCTATTTCTATTGATGATGCCCGAAACATGCAAAAGGTAGCACCGTTTATAAATGGAAAAGGTTGGGAATACGAGGTTTACGTGGACCCGAACGGAGATATGAAGCGACTGATGAATGTTCTCAGTGTTCCGCACACATTTCTCTTAGACGCAGACAGACAAGTTGTCTACTCTCATAATTCGTACAGCCCAGGCGATGAACAAGAGCTGTATGAAAAGATATTGGAACAAACCACTAAATAATCAATCATCGCTTTTCAGATGATGTCATTTTTCTACCGAGTCATTTTTTGTATAATTCTACTGGGTCCAGTAACCCTGTTTGGGCAAACTGACGATTCGCAAACCAAAGGCAAGTGGGGCGAAATTCATGGTAGTGTTCAATTTGACGCGCAGTACTACAACCCAGATTCGGCTATTGGTGCGCCACCCGTTCCGGAGGAATTTCTGATGAATGGTTATGCCGATCTGATTTACACAAAAGGTAAGTTTACGGCAGGTCTTCGTTACGAAGGTTATTACAACGTTCTTCAGGGTTTCGATACACGGTATGATGGGCAAGGAATCCCGTATCGATTTGCAACTTTTGATGCGGATTTTCTAAACATCACCGTGGGTGGTTTTTACGAGCAGTTCGGTTCTGGTATGATTCTACGTGCCTATGAAGAACGAGGGCTGGGCTTTGATACGTTTATTGAAGGAGCGAGGGTTAAATCACACATTCTTGGTGGAATTTATTTGAAAGCTTTAGTAGGAAAGCAGCGTTTCTTTTTTGAGCACGGAGAAGGACTCGTGCGTGCTTTTGACGCAGAAATTTCCTTGAACGAGACCTTTAAGGCTTTGGCAGAAAAGAAAACGCGACTTACGCTTGGCGGTTCGTTTGTAAGCAAATACCAGAAAGATGCTGATTCCGATCTTGAGCTTCCAGAAAATGTGGGTGCTTGGGCGGCAAGGTTTAACCTCCTTTATGGTGGTTTTAACTTGAGCGGAGAATACGTTAGTCGAGGCCAAGATCCGCAAGCCTCCAACGAGCTTATTCTAGATAATGGAGACATTAGACCAAACTACAACATGGGAGATGCACTGCTCCTTACTGGTTCGTACTCGCAAAAAGGCCTTGGTATAGTTGTTAGCGCAAAGAGAACGGATAACATGAACTTTCGTTCTGATAGAACAGCTACTCTTTTCGATCTCAACATTAACTTCTTGCCAGCGCTCACCAACCAGCATACTTATCTATTAGCAGCCAGCCTATATCCGTACGCTACTCAACCTAATGGCGAGTGGGCAATTCAGGCAGATGTTAGTTATAAGGTTCCTAGAAAATCAAAGCTTGGGGGTAAATATGGTATGGCTCTCTCGGCCAATTATTCTCGAATCCATGGTCTTAATCAAATGATTGACGAGAATGGAACCGGTTATCGAACTGAGTTCTTCGAGCTGGGTCAATTATACTTCCAAGACATCAATTTTGAAGTAAACAAGAAGCTAAATCAGAACCATAAGCTTACGCTGAAATACATCAACTTGTTTTTTGACATTGAGGTTGTTCAAGGACTTACGGGATCAAAGCCAGTTAAGGCAAACATCATCATTGCAGAAATGACTCATAAGTTAGCCAGTAAACATGCCATTAGATGGGAGCTTCAAGGCCTTTTTACCAAACAACACTTTAAAGATTGGGCTGCAGTAGTTGTAGAATATACGTGGTCTCCTCATTTCTTCCTAGCCTTCATAGGACAATACAATTATTCTAATCCCAATCCAACGCAACGTATTTTTTATCCAACGGTGCAGGTCGGATACATTAAAGATGCTACCCGTGTAACGCTCCAATATGGAAGACAACGAGCAGGTATATTCTGCGTTGGAGGAGTCTGTAGAAACGTGCCAGCTTCTAATGGAGTTGCACTTAGTATTTCAACCAGTTTTTAAATGATGGCAAAGTCAAATTTTCTCATTCTTCTAGGCCTAATTTTAACATTGTTTGCCTGCGATAAGGTTGCTCCTCCGAACTATGGTTGCACCAATCCTATTGCTTTAAACTACGATCCTGATGCCACGTTGGATGATGGCAACTGTGAATTTGACCCTTCTGTTCTTCGCGGATGTACAGATTCTACAGCTGCCAACTACAACCCACTTGCTCTTATTGAAGACTGTCATTGTAGATATGACAGCGTTCGTACCGTTCTTATGGAGGATTATACAGGTTTCAGATGCTCTAATTGTCCGCAGGCAGCAGAGGAATTGAAAAAATTGCAATGCATATACGGAACAAGAGTTGTACCGCTAGCTGTTCACGTTAGTGAAACTTTTGCATCTCCACAAAACAACCCAGACGGAAGTTTCTCTACCGATTTTAGAACCAACATAGGAAATGCATACGATTCGGAGTTCGGGAACAGTTTATTTTTGCCTAACGGATTGGTTAATCGAAATGAGTATAGCGGACTTTTTCCTCAGCTGTACAATGCTTGGGAAGGCCATGTTGCAAATGTTTTGGCATTGCCGCCAGAAGCATTGGTAGGCTTAGAGGTTGTTTATAACGAAGCTTCTAGAGAAGTAACTGCATCGGTTAAGGTTAGTGCCTTAATGGATATGAACGCAGCTCCGTATCGCTTGGTTGTTCTGCTTTCTGAAGATAGTGTTGTCGATTGGCAATCGGATAATAGAATGGACCCACCTAAAATCTCAGATTATGTTCACATGCATACTCTTAGAGATGGTTTTACCAATGCTTGGGGAGATGCGGTGAATGGAGGTAGCCCAATGTCAGCGGGTTTCAGCGAAACCGTTTCCAAGTCACTGGTAATTGATATGGAATACGTAGATCACAACTGCAATGTGGTGGCGTTTATTTTTAGAGATGACACCAAGGAAGTGATTCAAGCGGAATACAAACCCGTAATAGAAGAGTAACTTTGTTCCGCTGATGCGGACATTTATATATCTACTTCTTTTTGCACCCACCGCTCTCTTCGCACAAGGTTTTGGAGGAGGAATTTACGGTGGAATAAGCACCTCGCAGGTTTCTGGAGATGCCATTGTGGGATTCCATAAAGTTGGTGGTTGGGCTGGTGCGTTTACCGATTACAGGTTTACACCACGCTCCGCGCTGCAGTTCGAGATTTCCTTCATCCAAAAAGGCAGCCGACAAACTCCCACGGTTAAAAACAACGGTATGCTTTACGTCAACAATCAGAATATCCTCGAAATCCCTGTATTGTATAGATGGTATGGTATTAAGAATATGAGCATTGAAGTTGGAACCCAGGTTGGGTATCTGGTAAGCACCATCGAGCGGAACAACAATGGTGAAATTCTCGGAGCAATTCCGCACAGAAAAGTTGAATGGAGTGGAGCTGCTGGCCTCAGTTATTACTTCTGGAAAGGTAAAATTGAAGTGAACATGCGCTACTCAAATTCTATTATGCCCGTAAAGACGGAACAGTGGTGGATGAACCATGTCTTCGCTTTTTCTGTTAGGTATTGGTTTAAGACCACTTTAGATCGAGATAAAATAGAGGCCACTAAAAAGAAGAGTCAAATAGAGATTAAGATTGAATGAGCGGTTCCTCCTTTAAAAGGAGGTGTCGAGAAACGAGACGGAGGATTTTGATGATAAATGGAACGATGAATCAAAAAGGGAAAAAGGTTGTAATAGGAGTAACTGGTGCTAGCGGTTCTGTTTATGCAAAGGTGCTTTTTGATCGCTTGGTAGAATTAAAAGACCAAGTTGAGGAAGTAGGTGTGGTTTTTAGTACCAACGCTAGAGAAGTTTGGAAATTAGAACTAGGTAATTCGGATTTCGAAAAGATACCCTTCACTATTTACAACTCTAATGATTTTATGGCTCCCTTTGCATCGGGTTCCGCCAAATACGAAACCATGATTGTCTGCCCGTGTAGCATGGGAACCATGGCCAGAATTGCTTCTGGTGTTTCTAACGATTTGATGACGCGTGCCGCGGATGTTATTCTGAAAGAAAGACGTAAGCTAATCCTTATTCCAAGAGACACCCCTCTTAGCCTCATCCACCTCAATAACATGAAAACGGTTACAGAGGCTGGAGGTATTATCGCGCCAGCAAGCCCCTCTTTTTACAGCAATCCCGTGAGCTTCGAAGATTTGGCTAAAACAGTGGTTGACCGTGTTTTAGACTTGGCTGGTTTCGATCTGAATTCTTATCGCTGGAGTGAGAATTGATTCTTGATTGTTTGCTGAAAACTCATTTTCCTTTCAGAGATAGAAGTTATCTAGCTCTTTACCTTCGGAGTCCTAAATTCACGAATCGCAACCCAGAAAAAACATGGCTCAATCCTATCTCATTCAAAACATCCAACTTGTTAATGAAGCTCAGATACAAACTGCCGATGTGCTAGTTGAAAATGGTTTGATTGCGAAAATCGGTGAAAATTTGAATGCTACAGATTGCACTATTATAGATGGCAGCGGTAAATTCCTTCTCCCTGGAGTTATTGATGGACAAGTTCATTTTCGGGATCCAGGTTTAACGCATAAAGCCGATGTTTCTTCAGAGAGTAAAGCCGCAATTGCTGGTGGCATCACCTCATACATCGATATGCCCAACACGCGACCAAACGTTTTGAGTCAGCAAATTTTAGACGATAAATACGAGAACGCCAAAGGCAGGTCGTGGGCCAATTACTGTTTTCTCTTAGGTGTAAATGGTTCGAACATTGACGATGTAATAGCAATGGATACTTCAGATCATCTTGCCGTTACAGATGATGGTCTTTACTTCTCGGATAAGGGAAACATTCTTGCAGACAAGCCTGAAATGCTCGAGAAACTGTTTGCCAGCTGCAAGAGTATTGTTGCCATTCATTCCGAATTAGAATCTGTGGTTGATGCCAATGAGGAAAAATTCAGAGCGATGTATGGTGAAGATGTTCCGATTAAATTTCACCCCGTCATAAGAAGTGAAGACGCTTGCTATGATGCCACGAAAAGAGCTATCGAGCTGGCAAAAAAGCACAACGGTAGGTTGCATATTCTTCACCTAACAACAGCCAAGGAAACAGCGCTTTTCCGAAATGATATTCCGCTAGAAGAAAAACGTATTACCACAGAGGTCTGTGTGCATCACCTTTGGTTTAATGATGCGGATTATGAGCGACTTGGAACACAGATCAAATGGAATCCGGCCATCAAATCAAAAAAGGATAACGATGGTCTGTTGGCAGCGCTTTTAGACGATAGAATCGACTTTATAACCACAGACCACGCACCACACGCTTGGGAAGAAAAGAACCAAACTTACTTCAAAGCCATGTCTGGTGCTCCAATGGTACAACACGCCTTGCCCGCAATGTTGGAGTTTCATTTGAACGGTAAAATACCCCTCGAAAAACTGGTGGAAAAAATGTGTCACAACCCAGCACGTTTTTACCGTATCGAAAAACGTGGTTACATACGAGAAGGCTACTTTGCAGACCTCACTATTGTTGATACCAACAACCCGTGGACGGTTTCAAAGGATAATTTGCTCTACAAATGCGGATGGTCACCAATGGAAGGCACAACATTCCGATCACAGATAACGCACACTTTTGTTAATGGCGAATTGGCCTACGATAACGGTAGTTTCTCAGATACGGCAGCGGGTGTTCCGCTACAAAAGGCAACCTGAAAGCAGTTCAGGCGGTCTTTGGTTTGTTTCAATTTCTTGTAAATAAGTCTCCTCGCAAAATTTCGCGTTGAGAGCTTCGTTTGTGATTCGAATGTCTAAATCTTCGAATCATGAAAACCCTTCTCACCTGCCTATTGAGTATTGCGTTCATCTCATATTCTTACAGTCAAACCGTACCGCGGCATAATGTCTTTTTTCCTGCAAATAGTTCTGAACTGAAGAACAGTCCGGCCCGCGTTGTGGAAGCCGTATATGCCAAGCTTCCTGTTGGCAACCAGATCCGATTTGGAATTACCGGGCCAATTTCCAGTGTTCATAATACAATGGACCAAAACCGTATTACCGCGGCTAGAGCCCACAGCATCCTTAAACTTCTTAACCAGATTACATCGGAAACGGATGAATTCATCGTATCTGATATGAGCAATCCGTACTTTCAACTTCAGGTAGAGTTTGCTTCAAAAAGGCCATTCGAATTGGAAGTTCTTCTTACAAAAGGCCCTTCTTGGGTAGAACCTGTCTTTACACGTATTGATCAATTCTTACCGCTGCCCGTGCAAATCTTCACCATCAATCCGAGAGAAGATAACCGATTGGTGGGCGAGCAAGGAACAGTCATCAACATTCCTGCTTTCACGCTGCAATTAAAAAACGGTTCAACACCAGACGAAATGACGGTTGAATTGAAAGAGATTTATGGTGGCGGACAGCTCGTTCAAGCCAACCTTCATACCGCTTCAGGAGGTAGAATGCTACGTTCTGGTGGAACGATTCATATAGATGCAGCCACCAACGGAAAACCTGCTCAGATTGCTAAAGACAAACACCTCGACCTTGAGTTTCCGCACGGAGATGAAGTAGTTGATAATATGGAGGTTTTCAATGGGCGGGTTAATCGTAGCGGAAACTTCGATTGGATTCCAAAAGCTGGAATCATGCAGCTGGAATCGCGTATTTTAGAGGAGTTTTACATCAACGATGTGAAAGTTAGCAAGGAAGAATACCTCGCCAAAATGCAAGCTTGGGCAGACCGAAAAGCGGAGCGCGAACTTCAGGAAGCAGAATGGGCCAAAGAGAAAGAAATCAATAATGAAATGGACGCTAATTCTGAAGCGATGGACGCCTACCTTCTTCAATCAGACCAACTCGGCTGGATTAATTGCGATGAGTTTTATGATGTAGAAAACAAAACGGACGTCATCGTTTATGTAGATACCACGTATCGTCCATCTGTGCGAATGGTTTTCGACAACATCAGTTCTGTGATGGGTGGAGATTACAATCATCGTTCTGGAACCGTGACGTTCCGTGATGTTCCCATTGGAGAATCTGTTCGGTTAGTGGGTTATTCCATTATGGACGGAACGGCATATATGGATAATCGCAATGTTGTTGTTTCTGAAAAACTGAAACATAACCTGAAGCTTACAGCTACCACCAAACAACAAATGGAAGCTGAGTTGGCTTCGTTGAACTGATAACCCCAGTTCAAAGCACCACAAATTGGGCTTCGTAAACTGCTCATTTAATGGATTCCGACCCGATTGTATCGCACAACCGATTTTATTAGCTTCGCAGCCCGATTGAAACACAGCAATATTGCTGACATTCAGCAGCGCTTATGTGGCAAACCATTGCTCGTATTATTCTAAGAAATCGTGTTGCCATTCTTTTGGCGATAGGGCTTATCACGGTGCTGATGGGTTTTATGGCTACAACGGTAAAAATCCGCTACGATTTTGCCGCTCTCTTACCTGCCACAGATAGTACGCTCATCAATTACAAAGCGTTTAAACAACGGTTTGGAGAAGATGGCGATGTACTTGTGATAGGCATGGAAAACGAGCATCTTTTTCGAAAAGATGTCTATGATGCTTGGCACGACATGGGCGAGGAAATGCTCCTTTTAGAAGGCGTTGACCAAGTTGTTTCTGCTGCCCGATGTTATCATTTGGTTAGGAATGACAGCCTCAAGCAGTTTGACTTCAAACTAATAAGTGAAGAAAAACCTACAACACAAGCGGAGCTCGATTCTATCAAGGCCGAAATTGTCAAATTGAAGTTTTATGACAAGTTGATGTGGGATGAGGAATCGCACATTTCGGTGATGGCAATTACAATGAGCGCCAAAGTACTCGATAGTAAAAAGCGTGTTGCACTAACGGACAAAATTGTAAAAACGGGAGGGCAATACGAAGAAATACTAGGTTCCAAACTGCGTTTTTCAGGAATGCCATACATCCGGAGTGTTCTGGCAAAGGTGGTGGCAGACGAGATGGTGCTTTTTATCCTTTACGCTATTTTGGTTACGGGACTCATCATGTATATCTTTTTCCGCTCTTTCAAAGTGGTGATGGTAGCCATGCTGGTAGTGGTAATTGGAGCAATATGGTCGATTGGACTGGTTTCGTTGTTTGGGTTTCAACTTTCAATCCTAACAGGGTTGGTGCCACCGCTAATCATTGTAATTGGCGTTGCAAACTGTATTTTCCTTCTCAATAAGTACCATACTGAATACCGACTGCACGGCAACAAGATTAAAGGATTGCAACGTGTGGTTAGAAAAGTTGGCAGGGCCACACTTCTAACCAATGCAACGACCGCAGCTGGATTTGCCACGTTTACCGTAGTAGAAAGTTCGGTGATGCGCGAATTTGGTGTAGTGGCGGCCACTTCCATTATGTTCGTTTTTGTGCTTTCGTTGCTGCTAGTTCCCATCGTTTTTAGTTTCTTAAATGAGCCCAAGGAACGTCACGTAAGGCACCTCGACCGTAACTACTCCAAAACATTTGTTTCAAAAATTGTAGAGATTGTCCTCTCCTACCGAACACGCGTTTATTGGTTTTTTGCCATTGTTGTTGTTGTTGGAATTTATGGCATTACAATTATTACTTCCAACGGTAAGATTGTGGATGATTTCCCGGAGGGCAGCCCGGTTTTGGCTGATTTGGCCTTTTTCGAAAAGAATTTTAATGGTGTAATGCCTTTTGAGGTTCAGATTGATGCGCTGCAACCAGATAAGGCGCTTTCTCCAGCCACACTCAAACGTATTGATAAACTCCAAGATGTGATTTCAGCTTACCCGCAATTCTCCCGTGCCGTAAGTATGACTGAGGTTGTGAAATCACTTAAGCAAGCATACTACGGAGGAATGCCATCCAAATACAGCCTTCCTAATGGAAGCGAGCGAGGATTCATCTTGTCCTACGCCAGCAATGGTGGTACAGGAAATGGCAACGAACTTCTCAATAGCTTTATTGATAGCGCTAATCAGGTAACGCGTGTTAGCTTTCAGATGGAGGATGTGGGAACGGATGAAATGAATCGTCTCTTGGCTGAAATTCGCCCACGGGTTGATAGCATTTTTAACCCAAAGAAGTACGAAACCTTAATGACTGGAACGTCTGTGGTTTATCTACGTGGGACAGACTATTTGGTTAAAAACCTGTTTGTGAGTTTAAGTATTGCGGTTGTGCTCATTGCCATGCTCATGGCATTTATGTTCCGTTCGTGGCGTATGGTAGTGGTATCGCTTATCCCGAACATCATTCCGTTGATAATTACGGGTGCGCTCATGGGGTTTTTAGGTATCACAATCAAACCATCTACTATTCTCGTTTTTAGTATTGCGTTCGGAATCTCGGTAGATGATACTATTCACTTCCTCGCCAAATACAGACAAGAATTGGAGGCTAATAATTGGAAGATAAAGCGCAGTGTAATTTTGGCTTTGCATGAGGTTGGATTAAGCATGGCCTATACATCTATCGTTTTGTTCTTTGGGTTCTCCATATTCAATATGAGCACCTTTGGAGGAACCAAAGCATTGGGAATGCTTGTGTCTATTACTTTGTTAGTGGCAATGTTCTCTAATTTGATTCTGCTACCGTCTCTATTACTTACATTAGAGCGTTCGATGACTGTTAAATACACAAAAAACGCGGATTCAGATTCACCTGAATCTGGAGAGAAGAAAACCGATTTAAGCGTTAAAAACTGACCTTTATGAAAGGAATAATTCTAGCCGGTGGATCAGGCACCAGATTACATCCATTAACACTTGCCGTTAGCAAGCAGTTGATGCCTGTTTACAACAAGCCAATGGTGTATTATCCACTAAGCGTTTTGATGCTTGCTGGAATACGTGAAATACTCATCATAAGTACGCCACACGATTTACCGCATTTTGAACGGTTGTTCGGAACAGGTGAGCAGATTGGTTGTAAGTTCAGCTACAAGGTTCAAGAAGTTCCGAACGGACTTGCTCAGGCATTTGTGCTTGGCGAAGAGTTTATTGGAGATGATAAAGTGGCGTTAGTTTTGGGAGATAATATCTTCTACGGTCATGGTTTAGAGCAACTGCTCAAGTCGAATAACAACCCCGAAGGTGGAGTCGTTTACGCCTATCACGTAAGCGATCCAGAGCGTTATGGAGTGGTTGAATTTGATGCTGATTTCAACGCAGTTTCTATTGAGGAGAAGCCAACACAGCCCAAATCAAATTACGCTGTTCCAGGGTTGTATTTTTATGATAATTCTGTTGTTGAAGTGGCGAAAAACCTGGAGCCAAGCGCTAGAGGTGAGTACGAAATCACCGACATTAATAAGTATTACCTGAAAGAAGGAAAGCTGAAGGTTGGTCTGTTGGGGCGTGGAACAGCATGGCTGGATACCGGCACGTTTGCCTCTCTCATGCAAGCCGGGCAATACGTTCAAACGATTGAAGAACGACAAGGGTTAGCCATCGGATGCATAGAGGAAATTGCCTATCGGCAGAAATTCATCAATGCCGACCAACTCAGAAAAATTGCCGAACCACTGGTTAAAAGCGGTTACGGAGAATACCTTATGAAATTGCTGAAATAGAATGAAGTTTCCAGAACGAATTAAAAACAAAATCCTCGTTACCGGAGGTGCTGGTTTTGTAGGGAGCGGTATGGTAGAGAAGTTGATTTCCGACCCAGAAAACTACGTGGTTGTGGTTGATAGCCTGCTTACGGGTTCAAGCAGAAAGATTCCTGAATCGGAGTACGATAATCTGCGTTTCATTAAATGCGATGTCAATGATTACAAAGATATTTCAAGTGTTTTCTACGCTTATTCTTTTGATTATGTTTTTCACTATGCAGCCGTTGTTGGTGTAAAAAGAACATTGCAGAATCCAGTAATGGTTTTGAATGATATTGCTGGCTTCAACAACCTTTTGCAGCTTAGTAAGAACACGGGAGTTAAGCGTGTTTTCTTTTCAAGTTCTTCGGAAGTTTATGGAGAGCCTGTAGAGTTTCCACAGAATGAAGAAACCACTCCGCTCAACTCACGCTTACCCTATGCAATTGTAAAGAATGTAGGCGAGGCTTACCTAAAATCATTCCACCGCGAATTTGGACTTGAGTACACCATTTTCCGTTTTTTCAATACGTACGGGCCAAAACAAAGTCGGGAGTTTGTAATCTCACGATTCCTGTCAATGGCACTGCAAAACCAAGACATTACTATTTATGGAGATGGTTCGCAAACACGAACGTTCTGCTATATTCAAGACAACGTTGATGCTTGCTATGCGGCCTTCAAAAATGACCTTTACGTTAATGATGTGGTGAACATTGGTGGAGGAATCGAATTATCGGTTTTAGAGTTGGCTAAGATTATCATTAACGTAACGGGTTCTAGTTCAAATATCATTCACCTTCCCGCTTTAGAAGAAGGGGATATGACCAGAAGATTACCAGATACCAGTAAGATGAAAACCTTGCTTAATCGAGAGGTTACTCCTCTTGAAGAAGGGTTGGAAAAGGTAATTCAGCAAGGGCAATTCATTTCTCTAATAAAGTAGATGACCCAACTTCAGAGCCTTCAAAACCAATTTAATGTGGCTTTGAAAACGCTGGAATTACCCAGCGAACCTAAACTGCTTTACGAGCCTGTTTCTTACACACTTTCCAATGGAGGAAAGCGCATGCGTCCGTTGTTGGTTTTGATGGGATGCAAGGTTTTTAAAGAGGATATTTCTCAGGCAATACACCCTGCAATTGGCATTGAGGTTTTTCACAACTTCACGCTCCTCCATGATGATATTATGGACAACGCGCCAATTCGTAGAGGTAAGCCAGCAGTTCATACTAAGTGGAATAACAACATCGCAATCCTTTCTGGTGATGCCATGATGATATTAGCATATCAGGAACTTTGCAAAACAGATTCTTCTGTACTTTCTCAGGTGTTGGAGGTTTTCAATAAAATAGCCTTGGAGGTTTGCGAGGGCCAGCAATTAGACATGGATTTCGAAACGTCCGAAAACGTTTCAATTGCGGATTATGTGAATATGATTCGGTTAAAAACGGCAGTTGTTCTTGGTGGTGGACTTAAAGTTGGAGCCATCATTGGAAAGGCAGATGCGGAACAGGCTAATTCGCTTTATCAATTTGGATTGAATACTGGAATTGCCTTTCAATTACAGGATGATATTCTGGATATTTATGGTGAAAGTCAGAAAGTTGGTAAGCAAAAAGGTGGAGACATCATTTCAAGCAAAAAGACTTTTCTTTTGCTGAAAGCGTTGGAATTAGCGGAGGGTGAGCAAGCTAAAGACCTGCAAAAATGGTTGAAGAGTGACGCTGAAACTGAAAAAGTGAACGCAGTAACCGAGATTTATGACCAACTCGGCATCCGAAAACTTGCCGAAGAACGCATGTGGCAATATTACGATGAGGGCATTTCCAATTTAAATGAGGTTCGAGGAAATGACGTGTGGATTGAAATGCTTCGTGATTTTTCACACAATTTAATGCACCGCGAATCTTAGCAAGACCTTTAAGGTCAAATTGAAGAGCCAATGGAAAATCTTCCGCTCTCTACAACCGATTTTAAACGTTACGAGCGAAGTGTAGTGTTGCTTCAGGATGTGGTAGCTCAAATCAACAAGGATTTTCGTTTAAACGGCTTTGAGGTTGAATTCTCTGGAGAAGGCGAAACCGCGTATCAAGAACTTTCGGAGCAGCTCATTCCCGTAATCGAGTATATGCTGGAACATCAAACAGAAACGTTTTGGAATCTCGTTTATAGCATAGACCTAAACGAAGCCAAGGTGAAACGAATTCTTTTTGGCCAAGAGGAAGTTGACAATGCCATCGGCCAACTCACCGATTTAATTCTGAAGAGAGAGCTACAAAAGGTGGTTATTCGACATTTTTATTCTGGGAGGAAGCTGCCTTAGGGTCTGTTAAACCTTACTTCTCCAGCACTTACGGAAACGTATTGAAATTGGGTGTGTCCTTTATTTTTTACGTATTCTATAGCCATAAGGTCTTCGTAAATAAAGTTCTTTAGCCTCCATCCGATACCCGAACAATAGTTTCAATCTGTTACAGCATTTGAAAAAAGAACCCCACCTAAGAATAGTCCGTAGGCAGGATTCATTCCGAATATGTGTCAACTATCACTGTTCTCTGCTTATTTTTTTTTAAACAGTCTTAGAATAATCATTCCTATGGAAAAACCAAAAATAATATTGGCTAACAACTTCAAGTTGTCATTTTCAAGAACAATCGAAATATAAACCAACGGTATTAGAATAATTATAGGTATTACTATCATAAACAAAATAAACATGCTCGTCTTCATTATTTCTTATTTTTTTAGAATCCAAAAAACTGCAATACCCCAGCAAGGGAGCATAAAATATAAGAAGAGTTCATGGTTTACAGCTTTCTAGAGGTTACCTCTAATGAGCCTACTCTAACATTGGTTTTCGGCTTACCCCAATTCCAGTTTCGGGGGTTAAATTGGAAATATATTTTGATAAATCAAAACATTGTTGTGGAAGCGGAGGGATTACGAATGGTTGTTCTGTTACCGACTTACTGGGTTAAAAGAACAAGTAAGACCACTAATCCCCAGCTTCGGTTTTGCCAACCTTAAACATCAGTACCGAGTCTTTTTTAAGAATATACAGGCGGTCTTTTTCAATACTTAGCGCTAAGAAATCTTTTCTGGGAAGTTCGATTTCCGTTTGTTCAAAATTGACGGGGTTATACTTAATGAGTCGATTCTCGAATTCGAGAAAAATGCCATTCCCTCGAACTTGAATTCGATTTGCCCCAGGTATGGGTATCAGCTTAGAGTATGTGCCGAAAGAATCGAAGACGAATACGCCTTCATTTGGGCTGTTTAGATAAAGCCAGTTTTCAAACTCCACAATCTGATTCGGGTTAATTTCCGCTCCAACCAACTGATTTATGTTTGAAACTTCGTTGGTAATATTCAGTCCCTGATCAAATCGGATTAACCCAAAACTAATGGGATCATACACCCAAAAACCATTGTCGAAACTAGCGCAAGCCAACTGCGCCAACGATAGTCCCAAGGCATTCAAATCTATGTTGTTTCGTGTTCGGCTTAGCGTATTATCTAACAGTGTTATTTTTCCGTAATCAGGATAAAAAAGTTGCAGTTTTAACGGGTTGCGCGTGTCTACATTTGTGATTGTACCAAGACTTAGGTCGCTATACTGGTACATCAATTCGCCTTCTGCAGAATAGAGGAAAAGTTCATCTCTTTTCGCTAAGTACAACCTTCCAATGTGGTCGGTGGTGATGTAGTCGAAGTTGCCTACAACGGTCTTTGCAAGTTTGAGTTCTTGAGCATTTGCCGAGAAAGACAACAGTAAAAAGATTCCTAATAAGAAACGACTAAGCATAGGAACGAATTTACACAAAGCGATGTTTTCTTTTACAATGTGGCGGTTCGATACCTTGGCGGATTGTGTTTTCATTTGGAAAATGAATTTTCTCAATTTGAATTGAAAAGCGTGCCAGTATTACGAAAAACTATCACCTTTAGTTTATGCCTTACCCTAAGGAAGAACTTTTACATCACATTTGGCAACATCGGTTGTTCAGTACGCAGGGATTGAAAACGGTTGATGGACAGTCGTTGGAAATTCTTAAAGCAGGAGAGTTGAATACAGATGCGGGTCCTGATTTTCGCAATTCGCGCATAAAAGTTGGCGGAACCGAGTGGGCGGGTAATATTGAGATTCATGTTCGTAGTTCTGATTGGTTGAAGCACAATCATCAAACCGATTCAGCATATGCAAACATCATTTTGCATGTGGTTTTTGAAGATGATTTGAAGGAGTCGCTTGGTTCATTTCCAACGCTAATACTGAAGAATTTGGTGTCTGACCAAGTGCTGGTTCGTTACGAGAATCTCAATAATTCATCTGACACAATTCCCTGCGGGGCGCAGTTTATGGATGTGCCTGAATTGATTAGAAACGCGTGGTTCGATTCCTTATTAATTGGTCGTTTGCAGCGTAAATCTGAATGGATGAATTCGCTGGTTGATGAAAGCCATGGCGATTTGGAAGAAGCTTTTACGGTAGTTCTTTTTCGTGCGTTTGGTATGAAAGTGAACGCGGAACCGTTTGAGCAACTGGCAAGGCAAACACCTTGGAAAGTGCTTTCAAAGCATCAAGACAATTTATTCCAACTAGAAGCGATTTTGTTCGGAAACGCGGGCTTTCTGGAAAACCCGAAAGACGAATATTCAGAGCAACTCAAAAAGGAATATGGTTTTCTTAAACATAAATACGAACTGAAACCGCTGGACGAAAAACTTTGGAAATTCCTTCGATTGCGGCCTCCCAACTTTGCAACTGTTCGAATTGCTCAGTTGGCCGCATTGGTTCAAAAAACAGGAGCATTCTACCGTTGGTTTTCTAACCAAACCAATGAAATTCAAATTCAAGACTTGGCGGTAACGCCTTCTGAATATTGGAAAACGCATTACAATTTCGGGACGGAATCCAGTTCAAAACCGAAGCGTATTGGAACAACCATGGCTCGGAACATTCTTATAAACGCAGTTGTGCCTTTTCTTTTTGTTTCTGCTAATCGCGAAGCAAAACCCGAATTGCAAGACCGTGGATTACAGCTATTACAGCAATTAGAAGCCGAGAAGAATGTCAAAGTAAACGCGTTTATAAATCATGGGTTGAAAGTTAGGAATGCGGCTGAATCTCAAGCGTTGATTGAACTTAAAACCAACTTCTGCGAACATAAAAAATGCTTAATTTGCAGCATTGGAGCCAATATTTTGAAGCGAGAATCATGAGTTCTGAAAAGAAAAGTAAAGTTGTATCGTTGGTTGAATTCCAATTATTTGGAGTTTGTTCTTGGCTGGGCGAAAAGCTTGGCATCAAGACTACCAGCATTCGCATGTATTTCATCTATCTCTCGTTCTTTACGTTCGGGTCTCCTATCATCGTTTATCTAATCGGTTCCTTTATGCTTGAGCACAAGAACTATTTTAAGCCGAGTATACAGTCAAAACGCAAAAGCGTTTGGGACTTATAACCTTTCTTTGAGCCTGTGTTAAAGCGTATTCGGGTTATTTATCTTCCCTTTGTAATCATCACTTTGTTGTTGATGATTGGCGTTGTGGGTTACATGTTTTTCGAAGATTTCGATTTTTGGGATGCCGTGTATATGACAGTAATTACGGTAACAACCGTTGGTTTTAATGAGGTAAAACCACTTTCTTTTGAAGGAAGAATATTCACAATCTTCCTCATACTGGGCAGTTTTGGTACATTCGCCTACACCATTACTGAGGTCACAAAATATGTGGTCGATGGGGAATTTAGAAGGTTATTATTACACATTCGCGTGGACAGATCCATCAATAAGCTAAAGAATCATACAATCGTTTGTGGCTATGGTCGCAACGGGCGTCAAGCGTATCAAACCTTGATTGAAAATGGCGTTAGTTGCGTTGTAGTAGAAAAGGACAAAGAAATTATTGCCGAATTAACAGAAAACAGCAAGGTGCTTTATGTGGAGGGAGATGCTACGCATGATGATGTGCTTATACGAGCTGGAATTAAGGACGCAGGAGCGTTGATTTCTGCACTGCCGTATGATGCGGATAATTTATTTGTAGTGCTTACCGCGAGGGTGAATAATTCCAAATTGAAGATTATAAGTCGAGCTTCTGAGGATAATTCATATGCAAAATTGCGTCATGCCGGAGTTGATAATGTAATTATGCCTGATAAGGTGGGTGGTGCGCATATGGCGCAGTTGGTATTAAAACCAGATGTAGTTGAGTTTATTGATATGCTCACAGGACAGTCAAGCGTGGAAGCTCACATTGAAGAAATTCAGTGCAGTACGCTACCAGCATCCTACATAGGGAAAACCATCAAGGAATTAAATGTTCGGAAGAATTGGGGAGCCAATATTGTAGGGTTTAAAACCTCGGCAGGCGAATATGTTTTCAACCCAGAACCTGATACTCAGATACAATTGGAGTCAAAGCTATTTGTGCTAGGCACATCTAAGCAGGTTGCCAATATGAAAAACGATATAAGCGCATAGTTTGAAGAAGATTCTCGTTACAGGTTCTAATGGTTTATTAGGACAAAAAATCGTTTATAAACTTAAGGATAGAACCGATGTTGAGTTGATTGCTACGGCAAGAGGCGAAAATCGATTGCTCGATCAAAACGGCTACACTTTTCACTCTTTAGACATTGAAAGTCGAGAAAATGTTGATGCAGTTATTGACGAAGTAAAACCAGATTCCATCATCCATACTGCCGCAATGACCCAGGTTGATGATTGTGAGCTAGATCATGCCGCTTGCGACCGCGCCAATGTAGATGCGGTTCAATATATCGTTGATGCAGCTGAACGAAACAACAGCCATTTGATTCACATTTCAACCGATTTCATCTTTAACGGTGAAGAAGGGCCTTATGATGAAGAAGGCGTTGCCGATCCCTTGAGTTATTACGGTAAAGCCAAGTGGAAAGGAGAACTTATCGTTCAGAACAGCAAACTCAAATGGGTAATTCTGAGAACCGTTTTGGTTTACGGAATCGTAGATAATATGAGCCGATCCAATATTGTGCTTTGGGCAAAAGGCGCGTTGGAAAAAGGGAATCCGATAAACGTAGTTGATGACCAGTTTCGTTCGCCAACATTAGCCGAAGACCTTGCTGATGGCTGCATTTTAGCCGTTGATAAAAGCGCAACGGGTATTTATAACATTTCAGGAAAAGACCAATTCAGTATTATTGATTTGGTGCGGGAAGTGGCCGATTATTATGGGCTGGATAAAAGCCTCATCAACCCTGTTTCCTCCGAAACACTTAATCAAGCTGCAAAACGTCCACCTAAAACGGGGTTTATTTTGGATAAAGCGAGAAAGGACTTGGGATATAATCCGCACAGTTTCAAGGAGGGAATTGCTCTTATGGAAAAGCAATTGGAGACTAAGAATTTCTAATTTTAGGCGTGCAACGGCAAAGTTTTACATTTGCCTCTAACCATCTATCAGACCAAACTTAATACAACACTATTTATGAAGCAGATATTATCCCTTTTTGTAGCAACCCTTATGCCCATTTTTACCTTTGCACAGGAGACAATGGGGTTAGATCAAAAAATCGATTACTACTTCGGTCAAGCCACGGGTTGGTTCGTAAGCCTCATCTTTTACCAAATTCCGTTTACAGAAGACATTAAGGTCTTTTGGGTATTATTTCCATTAATTCTTGGGGCGTTGTATTTCACAATCATCTTCAAGTTCCCCGGATTTCGACTGTTCCATATCGCCATAAACACAGTTAGAGGAAAGTATGAACACGTAGAAGCGGTTGATTCTGCTGCAAATACAGTTGACGGAGATAACCCAGATACAATTCGTATTGAAGGAGCAGAGGGAGAAGTAAATCACTTTCAAGCCTTAACCGCAGCTCTTTCTGCAACTGTTGGTTTAGGAAACATTGCTGGAGTAGCGGTAGCAATTGCAATTGGAGGCCCTGGAGCTACCTTCTGGATGATCTTAGCCGGATTACTCGGTATGTCATCCAAGTTTGTAGAGTGTACGCTTGGTGTTCGATTTAGAGAAGTAGATGAAAACGGACGTGTTTATGGTGGTCCCATGTACTATTTATCCAAAGGACTTTCTGCCAAAAACATGGCGGGCTTGGGTAGAGTTTTAGCTATTCTTTTCGCCATCATGTGTGTGGGAGGTTCGTTTGGTGGAGGTAACATGTTTCAATCAAACCAAGCCGCAGAAATTTTCCTTTCATCCGCAGGAATTGAATCTGCTTATGGAGGAACCGTATTCGGAATCATTTTAGCCATTTTGGTGGGAATTGTAATACTTGGTGGCATTCAGCGAATCGCTTCAGTAACCGAAAAGATTGTTCCATTCATGGCGGTCATTTACGTAGGAGCCGCGCTTACCATCATATTTATGAAGGCGGAACAGGTTCCTGCTGCTTTCGGAGCCATTTTCGATGGAGCGTTTACAGGAGCTGGAATTGCCGGTGGTGCTCTCGGGGTTTTGATTCAAGGTTTCCGTAGAGCAGCATTCTCAAACGAAGCCGGAATTGGTTCTGCAGCAATCGCCCACTCAGCGGTAAAAACCAAGCATGCAGCTTCCGAAGGAATTGTTGCATTGCTCGAACCGTTTATCGACACGGTAGTAATCTGCACCATGACAGCACTTGTAATCGTCATATACAACATAGAAGGAGCCAATGTAGAAGCATTCTTCGCCTATGGCAATGCAGACGGTCACGCAGTTTTTGCCGATGGAGTAAGCCTATCAGGCGTTGGCCTTACCAATCACATTTTCGAAAGCTCAATCCCACATTTCTCAATTGTACTTACAATTGCCGTGGTCTTGTTCGCATTCTCAACCATGATTTCTTGGTCTTATTACGGCATGCAATCCTGGACATACCTTTTCGGGAAATCAGACCGAAATGAGAAAATATACAAAGTTCTTTTCTGTCTTTTTGTAGTCATCGGTGCAGCATCCAAAATGGGAAGCGTCCTCGATTTCTCCGATGCCATGATCTTCGCCATGATGGTTCCGAACATGATTGGCCTGTTCATTCTTGCCCCTTACGTAAAAGAAGAACTCGCCAAGTACTTGGCAGCTATTAAGCGAAGTAAGTAACTAATTTGGGCGCTACCCCAAGGGGTCAGGCTTTCCGCTCATACTCCTCGCCCGTGCTAATGCACGGGCTGTGGGGTAACCGCTACAATCCTTAGCGCACATCTCGAATCTAAATTGTTGCTGTTAGTTCTCCACCCAGCGCGTTTCCCGCGCATACACCACCGTAGGGGCGTACCGAGGTACACCCTTATTCGCCATGAATCACCCATCTTCAACAGACCAAACCGTAGAGACGCATTGCATGCGTCTCAAATGCTGGCGTCTCCATGCATCTCTTGTGCATACATCTCCGCATGTAGGGGAGTATGGAAATACGCCCGTTTCCAACCCATCCACCCCCAATGGAGCCTTTCTTTTTTCAGTAGAGACGCATTGCATGCGTCTCAAATGCTGGCGTCTCCATGCATCTCTTGTGCATACATCTCTGCAGGTAGGGGAGTATGGAAATACGCCCGTTTCCAACCCAACCACCCCCAATGGAGCGTTTCTTTTTTCAGTAGAGACGCATTGCATGCGTCTCAAATGCTGGCGTCTCCATGCATCTCCTGTGCATACATCTCTGCAGGTAGGGGCGTATAGAAACACACCCGTTTCCAACCCATCCACCCCGTTTGTCACCCCGCTCGCCCGAGTTGTTAGCACCCACCTATAATTTCTTGATGGTCTTAAACATTCTTGCCTCTTACGTAAAAGGAGAATTGACGAAGTACTTCTCATATTCAAGGTAAATAATCAATTAAATTTTAAACACCTTGTTGCAATTAACGCAACAATTTGTACCTTTCTTCTGAATTGGAACTTCAGAAGACATGCTACCACAATGGTTCAAGGAATATTTATCCTTTCATCGGACTGAAAGGCGAGGAATAATTATTCTCGTCTTCTTTCTCATTGCACTAATAGCATTTAACATGTATCAGCGGTTTTTCTGGGAAGGAGATTGGGAAGAAATGCACCTGAAATATGGACCAATGATAGTCCAGTTTCAGGAAGAAACCGATTCCATCACTAAAGCCGCGGAAACTCCGAAAAATGGGATTCCTAAATCCAAAGAGCTCTTCAAGTTCGACCCGAACATCTTGGACAGCGTAGGCTGGGTTGCACTTGGTTTCAGCCCAAAACAAGCAGCGGCCATTATCAAATACAGAAATGCTGGAGCCGAGTTCAGAAAGCCCGAAGATGTCAAAAAACTATTTGTGGTTGATAACGAGCGATACGAAGAGTTGAAGCCATTCATCAGCATCGCAGAACTTCCCAAAACAGAATTCAAACAAGCATTTGAGGACAAACCAAAATGGGAAAAGCCGAAATACGAACCGATTATTGTGGAGCTGAATAGCGTTGATTCGGCAACACTCGTTAAGGTCAAAGGCATCGGGTCATTTTTTGCAAGAGTAATAATTGAACATCGAAAAAAATTGGGCGGTTACCGAACCAAAGAGCAAGTGCTAGAAGTTTACGGAATGGATTCTACCAAGTATGCTGCAATCGAGAGTCAATTTACTATTGACACATCGCTTTGCACACAAATCAACGTCAATACAGCAACATTAAAAGAGTTGGTTCATCATCCGTACATCAACTTTAATCAGGCAAAAGCAATCGTTAATTACCGCAACCAACACGGTGCGTATAAGCAACTCCATCACCTGAAGAAAATTCATCTCATCAATGAAGAATCGTATGCTAAAATGTCTCCCTACCTAAAAGTACCGTAGAGCCGCATTGCATGCGTCTCCTGGACTTGCAACAAAAAAGCGGACAGTAGGTTAAGTTAGGCCGCAATTTTTCGGGTTTGTAATAATTGTGAGTATTTCATCGGTGTCATATAGTTCAAGCTCGAGTGCCTTCTTCGGGTATTGTACCATGTCTCTATGTACTGGAAGATTGCCATTTCAGCTTCTTTACGTGTGTTGAATTTTTGTCGGTCTGTACATTCAGATTTCAGGGTTTTAAAGAAGCTTTCAGCCACGGCATTATCCCAGCAATTTCCTTTTCGGCTCATGCTCTGCTGCACCTGCGGGTGTGCTTTCAGATTATTGTTCTGAACTGTTCGAACAGACGGGCTGTCGTTGAGCCATCCGTAATAACCGCTGCGGCTCACTTTTAGCACTTTCGACATCTTCTCGATAGGAAACCTTTTCATGTTATCCTTCATGAATTGGAATATCTTCCATCGCTCTTGGAAAAGATGCCCACGGCCTTTTTTAGGAT
>Ga0222662_1000361_pt1 | contig 39542 bp, 28 predicted proteins | sample AntAcemetagen600_FD_179821 | JGI IMG/M metagenome (GOLD analysis project Ga0222662, IMG submission 179821) | Saline water microbial communities from Ace Lake, Antarctica - #600 | ecosystem: Environmental > Aquatic > Non-marine Saline and Alkaline > Saline | place: Antarctica: Ace Lake... | reverse complement strand
ACGCCACCAGCGACGACGACGACGACGACGACGACGACGACGACGACGACGCCGCCCCGAACCTCGACGAGCAGCTGGCGGCCATCTTTGCCACCCTCGCCGACCCTCCGGCCGCGCTCGAGCCGGTCACGGTGGACCCGGATCTGTGGGCCCTCGGACGGGCGCTGTTCTTCGACCCCATCCTGTCGGGCAACAAAGACGTCGCCTGCGCCAGCTGCCACCACCCTGAGCACGGCACGTCGGATGGCCTGCACCTGACGCTCGGCACCGGCGCCACGGGCCGGGGCCCGGAGCGCGCGGACAACCCCCACGGCGACTACGTGCCGCGCCACGCCATCGATCTCTTCAACCGCGGCGACAGCCAGGTGCACACCCTGTTCTGGGATGGCCGCATCGAGCAGCTCGACAATGGGATCTTCACGCCCATGGGCATCGATCCCCTGCCCGGCCTCGATGGCGTGCTGGCCGCCCAGGCGCTGGTGCCGCTGCTCGATCCCGGCGAGATGCGGGGGATCGACGGAGACCTCGCCGTGGACGGCAGCATCAACGAGATCGCCCAGGTGCCCTTCTCCCAGCCGCAGGTGGCCTGGGGTCTCCTCATGGACCGCCTGCGCGCCATCCCCGAGTACGTCGACCTCTTCGCCGCCGCGTATCCCGCGATCGCGCCTGCCGACCTCACGATGGCCCAGGCCGCCAACGCCATCGCCGCATACGAAGCCCAGACCTACTCGTTCACGAACAGCCCCTGGGACAGCTACCTGCGGGGGGACCTCAGCGCGCTGGGCGACGACCAAAAGCTCGGCGCACGCCTGTTCTACGGCGCCGCCGGCTGTCACATCTGCCACTCCGGCGCGCTGCTGTCGGACCAGGAATTCCACGCCACCGGGGTGGTGCAGATCGGTCCCGGGCGCAACCCGGCCTCACCCTACGACTGGGGGCGCGAGCACCTCACAGGCGAGGCGGAGGACCACTTCGCGTTCCGCACCCCGCCGCTGCGCAACCTGACGCTGTCCGCGCCCTACATGCACGACGGCAGCCTGCTGACGCTCGAACAAGTGGTCGTGCACTACGCGACGCCGGACCGCACCGCCGAGGTCTACGATCCGCTCATCGTGCATCCCGATCTGCAGAGCGAAGTCCACCAGGACCCCGCCCACATCGCTGATCTGGTGGCCTCGCTGTCGGACGATCTGGCCCTGGACGAGAGCGGATCGCTGACCGTCGGTCTGAACAACCTGCGCGCGTTTCTCGTGTCGCTGACCGACCCAGCCACAGAGACGCTGCCGGCGACCCTGCCCTCCTCGGTCCCCTCGGGGCTCCCCGTCCCTTGACCTACTGCATGCCCGGCGCGGGGTCCGGCTGATTCGAGGTCGGCGCGTCGGCGTGTTGCTCCGCCTCTTTCCAAGCATCGAGCTCAGCCTTGGGCAGCGCCCCCTTGAGCTTGACCGCTCCCGAGATCGTCAGGGCCGTGCCGATGCTGATCCCCACCCCGAGGGGCCCAGCCACCGCCAGTGAGGCCGCGGGCTGCTTCGTCGCGAACGGCAGCAGCACGAGCGCCCCGACGAACGACGTGGCCAGCAGCGGAATCCCGATGGCGAGCCGCGCCTGGGCTGCCTCGCGCGCCACCGCGCCCTCCAGATCCCACGGCTCGTAAGCCAAGAGCTGCACTCGGTCGGTGACGGCCCGGGGTGCCTCCACGATCACCGCCGACCCGCTCTCCGTCGCGGTCACGATCGTCAGGTGGTCCACCCACCCCATCTGCACGTCCAGCGGCGCGCTCTCCTCGGGCGCCACCCCCTCGCCGAGCTGCTCCTGCACCGCCGCCGTGGCCTCCTCGGCTGTGCGGCTGCTCAGGATCTCCACCCGCACGAGGCCCTTGGCCTCGTGGAACACCAAGGCAGTGCGGACGCCACCTTGCTCCCGCACGAGGAGCGAGCGATCGCCCGGCCTCGGAGGCAGCTCCCAGCGCACCCACACCTGCGGCACGAAGCCCGCCTTGCGCGCCCGGAACTGGTTTCGGTGCGTCGTCCACGCCGTGTCTTGCCAGCCGGCCTCGTGCAGCGCGGCGAGATCGGGCAGCCAGTCGGCTTCGTCGGCGTGGCCGAGACCCGGAGCGAGCAGCGTCACCGTCACGAGCAGGACAAAGAGACAGCGCATCAGTACAGAGCCCCCAGCACCAGGCGGGGGTCAGGGTAGCGGCGCAAGGCAGCGTCGCGGTCCTCGGGAGCCACGACGCCGGGCATGTCGTGGCTCTCGGGTCGCAGCAGGCTCAACTGAAAGTGCAGGTGCGGCGGCCATCCACCGTTCTCGGACCGATCCCCGAGCCAGCCGAGCACCTCACCGGGACGCACGATGTCTCCGGTCGCGACCTGCTGAAGCGTGCGCGCGGCGAGGTGGCCGTACAGCGCCCAGACCGTGTGCTCCCCCACCTGGTGCTCGGTCACCACCACGTACCCATAGTCGCCCGGCTGCTCGTTGCGCCCCGCGGCGTGCACGTGACCGGGCGCAAACGCATGCACGGGAGTGCCCGCCGGAGCGCCGAGGTCGATCCCCACGTGCACGGTGCGCGCACCAGCAAACAGGGCTTGCTCGTACATCCCGCGGCGGTCTTCGTCGTAGCGACCAATGGCGAACGTCTCCGCACCTGGTGGCCGAGGCGCGTCGGGACGGGACAAGTCCAGGACCGGGACCCGCTCAGGGAGGTCCATGACCGGCGCGAATGCATGGGAGGACCAGGGGATGTCGTGATGCTGCGGCACAGGAGTCACGATACCGGCTGAGCCCCTGGGTGCTTTGCCTTCACCGGGAAACCCTTGCTCGCGCGCCGCCGTTGGGGCAATGCTGAATTGCGGAGGTGCCATGCAGCTTCGACGGGCGCTCTCAAACCTCGTGCAGTCCGGTCCCCTCCTCAAGGAAGGGATGGCCTCGGGCAACCTGCGGGTGCTCGCCAACCTGCTCGGACCGGCCTTTCGTGGGCTCATCATGGAGACCGGCAAAGACGGCCCCACCACGCGCATGCCGGTGGGGAACACGGCGCTGTTCGACTGGGAGTACGCCCAGGACAAAGCGCAGTTGCAGCGCTTGTACGAAGCGGCGAAGCGCGACCAGTGGAACGCCAGCGCCGACATCGACTGGACCCGCTCCCTCGATCCCTACGACCCAGGCGTGCAGCTGCTCCCCAACGAGTACCTGATCATGAAGGACCACCCCGCCTTTGCGCGGCTGAGCGAGCGAGAGAGAGCCGAGCAGCGTCACGCCATCCTCGCCTGGTTGCTGTCTCAGTTCCTGCACGGCGAGCAGGGCGCGCTCTACGCCGCGTGTCAGGTCACCTCGGCGGTTCCGTGGATGGACGCCAAGCTCTTCGGCAGCACCCAGGTGGTGGACGAGGGCCGCCACGTGGAGGTCTTTCACCGCTACCTGAGCGAGAAGATGGGCAAGCTCTACTCCATCGACGACAACCTGTACGTCATCATCGACGCGCTGATGCGCGACTCTCGCTGGGACATGAAGTTCCTGGGAATGCAGATCATGATCGAGGGCCTCGCGCTGGGCGCCTTCTCGACGATCCGCGCCGCCACGGGCGAGCCGCTGCTGCGCGAGATGCTCGGGTACGTCATCGCCGACGAGGCCCGGCACGTGCAGTTCGGCGTGGTTGCGCTGCGCGACTGGTACAAGCAAGCCGATGTCCTGTCGGAACGTGAGCGACGTGAGCGTGAGGACTGGGTGTTCGAGCTCACGCTGCTGATGCGCAACCGCTTCCTCGCCCATGAGATCTACGACGAGTACTGGGCTCACGCCATGAGCCGCAAGGAGTGGGACGCGATGGTGTCGAACTCGGGCTTGATGCGCCTCTTTCGCGAGACGATGTTCAAGAGAATCATCCCCAACATCAAGCGGATCGGCTTGCTCAGCGACCGGGTGCGCCCGCGCTACGCCGAGCTCGGCATCCTGCAGTTCGAGAGCGGCGCCGACGCGACCCACCTCAGCTACGCCGACGTGCTCGCCCCTGCCTAGCGAGTTGACCCACCCTGTCCCCACTCGCTGCCGGATCTGTGAGTCCGCGTGTGGCCTGCTCGCCACCGTGGAAGGCGGTGTCGTCACGCACCTCGCGCCCGACTCGGACCATCCCCTCTCCCGGGGATACGCGTGTCGCAAGGGGCCTGCGTTCGTGCACGTTCAGAACAGCCCCGAGCGGCTCACCCAGCCCGTCGTGCGCGGCGCGGACGCGCTGCAGGCCACGTCCTGGGAGCAGGCCCTGGCGCAGATCGGCGACGCGCTCGCGCAGGTGCGGCGTGAGCACGGACCGCAAGCCGTGGGCCTGTACCTGGGGAACGCCTCGGGCCAGTCACTGGGCGCGGTGCTCGGCGCGACAGCGCTCCAGGAAGCGATCGGGACGAGCAAGGTGTACAGCGCGCTCACGCTCGACAACTCCGAGATGTTCGTGGTGCTCGAGGAGGTGATGGGCAACCCGATGGCGAGCTTCCTCGCCGACTATGCGGGCAGCGACTGCGTGGTGTTGATCGGCACCGACCCCCTGTCCAGCCAGCCGTCTCAGGTCCAGTCGAGGCCTGGGGCGCTGTCCGAGCTGCTGCTCCGAGCCGCCGCGGGGGAGCTGGTCGTCATCGACCCCCGTGAGTCCGCCACAGCGAAGCGCGCCTCACTGCACCTGCGCCCGAAGCTCGGCGGGGAGGCGGAGCTGCTCGGATGGCTGGTGCGCGAGGCGCTGGGGTCCAGTCGCCACCGGAGTCGGGCCGAGAGCGACGCCCTGCTGGACGACAACGATCTGGCGGCGCTCGCGCAGATCGTGGAGCCCTGCTCGCTCGACGGCGCGGCTCACGCGACGGGGCTGAGAACGGATGAACTCACGGACCTGTGCGACCGCCTGCTGGCTGCCGAGCGACCGCTGGTCTGGAGCGGCCTGGGCGTGCTCCTAGGACCTCACGGCACCCTGGGCTACTGGCTCACGGTCTGCCTGCAAGCGGTGCTCGGCGGCCTCGACCGGCCGGGCGGCTATCTCTGCCAGCGGGGCCCCGTAGACCTGCCCGCGTTGCTCAAGCGCCTGGGGATCAAGGGCAGCGACCCAACCACGCGCAGCCGCATCGGGGACTTCCCCGCCGTCCTGGGCACGGTGGCCGCCGCGACCCTCGCCGACGACATCCTGAGCCCAGGCCCTGGGCAGCTGCGCGCCTTGGTGGTGCTCGGCGGCAACCCCGCCATCTCCCTGCCCGACACCCACAAGGCCCAGCGAGCCCTCGCCGCTCTCGACGTGCTGGTCTGCATCGACCTCTTCGTGAACGACACCGGCGCCCTGGCCGACGCGGTCCTCCCCGCCGCCACATGGCTGGAGCGGGACGGGGTGGACCTGCACACGAGCACCCAGCGTCCCGAGTCCCACATGGCCGTCGATCGCGCGGTGGTGGCTCCCCGCGACGGGGTGCGGTCGGACTGGGAGATCCTGCTCGCTGTGGCCCGGGCCGCGGGCTGGAGACCGTTCGGCAGCGTGCTCGCCGACTGGGGGCTGCGCCTCACCGGCCTGGGCCCCCTGGGCATCGCCCGACTCGGTGCGCTCCTGAGCCCCGTGGCCTGGGGCCCCATGGCCGCGACCCCGGGCGGCGTCACGGTGCCGGGGGTCGCGCTGGGCAGCCTGCGAGCGCGGGGAACCGATCACGCATCGGGGCGATTGCGGCTGGCGGTGCCGGCGTTCTGCGAGGCGCTGGCCGAGGCCGCCGCCCTGAACCCTCCTCAGGGCGAAACCGGACTCGCCTTGCAGTTGCTCACCTCGGTGCGCCCGGTCGAGACGATGAACAGCTGGATGCACGACACGCCTGGCGCAGCGCGACGGGTCCCGGTCGCGCGTCTGCACAGCAAAGACCTCGCCTCGTTGGGAGACCCCACCGAGATCGTCTTGCGCCGACCCGCCGGCGGACCTTCCTTGGAGGTTGCGGCGCGCGCGGACGATGGAGTGCGCCCAGGCGTCGTGGTGCTTCCGTACGGCTGGGGCCACCGCAGCGGGGCCGTGGGCTCGGGTCCTGCTGGGCCGGTGGGGGTGAACGCCAACGTGCTGGTGGGCACCGAGGTCAAGGAGCGCTTCACCGGGCAGCCGGTCAGCAACGGCCAGTGGGTGCTCGCCTCGGCCGCCCCAGCCCCGGCACCATCAGCGGACTGATCGCTGGGCTAGACTGGGGGCTGGGGCAGCGTGCCGAATGGGAGTCACACGGTTGATGCGATTGCGGCTTCTTGCGCTCTGTCCACTGCTGGTGCTCGCCGGCTGCGGCCTCTTCACCCCTCCCGACCCTCCATCCACGTGCGCCGCGGACGACGCGGACTGCGATGGTGCTCCGGCGAGCGAAGACTGCGACGACAACGACGCCGGCGTCTCGCCGCTGCTCGCCGAGCGATGCGACGGCCGCGACACCAACTGCGACGGCGGAGTGGACGAGGGCTTCGACGAAGACGGCGACGGCGTCACCACGTGTGACGGCGACTGTGACGACGCGGTGGACACGACCTACTCGGGCGCGGTGGACCTGTGCGTCGACGGGGTGGACAACGACTGCAACGGGCTCGTGGACGACGGGCCCGACGACGACGCGGACGGTGACGGCGTCTGCACCCCCTTTGACTGTGACGACACAGACCCGGGCGTGAGTCCCGAGGTCAGCGAGGTCTGCGACGGGGACGACGAGAACTGCGACGGCATCGTGGACGAGGGCTTTGACGAGGACGGGGACGGCTTCACGTCTTGCGATGGCGACTGCGACGACACCGATGCAGGGGTCTCGCCAGCGGCGGTGGAGGTCTGCGACGGGGTGGACCAGAACTGCGACGAGGGCATCGACACTCCCCTGCAGGAGGTCGACGGGGACGGGGACGGCGTGCTCGTCTGCTTCGAGGGGGACTGCGACGACACCGACGGCACCGTGTTCCCCGGAGCGTTCGAGATCCCCGATGGCGTGGACGACGACTGCGACGGTGCCACCGACGAGGGCTGGGAGGGCGCTGGTGCCATCGGCCTCTTCGCCACGACCAGCGACGGGCCACGCACCCAGAGCAACCTGGGCCTCGTGATGTCCAACGCCGGCGACGTGAACGGTGACGGACTGAGCGACTTTCTGGCGGCCTCGCCGCTGGATGACTTCGGCACCGGCGAGGCGTACCTGTGGCTGGGCACGGGCTTCGATGTGCAGGCCCCGGCGACATCCTGGGCGCCCCTGGTCACGATCACCGGAGATGAGGAGGGCGAGGCGCTCGGGGCGTCCGTGGCGCTCGTGGATCTCGACGACGACGGCTTCGACGACGTCGTGGTCGCCTCATCCGAGGGCGGACCCGGACCCGGGCCCGAAGGAATCGTGCGCATCTTCTGGGGCAGCGCGTCTCCTCTCGCCGGGTCTTGGGATCCTGATGACGCCGATGTCTCCATCGTCGGCTCCTACGCGGTGGAGCGCTGCGGCACGTCCGTCGTGAACGCCGGCGACATGGACGGGGACGGACGGGCGGACCTCGCCATCGGGTGCCCCTGGTACACCCTGCCCAGCGGGATCATCGGCCGCACCGTGGTCTTTGTGGGGCGCTCCCGCGCGGACTGGGCCCTGGTGTCGGCCTCCGCCGAGGCGGACATGGTCATCGTGGGCCAGGGCGTGGAGGAGAACACGGGCACCATCCTCGCCGGTGGCTTCGACGTGAACGGCGACGGCAAGGGCGATCTCGCCATCGGCTCCCCGGCGTTCGCCAGCTCTCGCGGCCGCGTGCTCGTCCAGTTGGGCTCGTCGCCGCTGCCGCCGCAGATCGAGACCGCCGACGCGAGCCGGGTCTACGAGGGGCAGGTCTTCGACGAGCTCGGCAGCTGGGTGGGAGCCGGCGATCTGGACGGTGACGGCAAGGATGAGCTGCTCGTGGGCGCGCCGGGCTACGACAGCTTCGCCGGGCGTCTCGGCATCGTCACCGGCGCGTCGACCCTGCCGACATCAGGCGATGTCTGGGCGCGCACCGCGCGGGTGTTTGCGGGTGCCGCACCCAGCGAGGACGTGGGGCTCGGCGGCGCGGTCGTGGAGCTCGACGGGGACGGCGCCCCCGACCTCATCGTGCCGGTCCCCGGGTGGGACGGGCCGCTGGGCGGCGATCAGGGTGCGGTGGCCGTCTTCCTCGGTCCCGTGAGCCTGGGTCCCCTGGACTACGCCGGCGCGGATGCGAGCTTCCTCGGCGCGGCGGGGGGCGACTCGCTGGGGCTCTCGCTCGTGCCGATGCCCGACGCCAACGGCGATGGACAGCCCGATCTGCTCATCGCCGCTCCCTACTCGGACGCCGGCGGGCCCTCCACCGGGCGCCTGACGCTTGTGCCCGGCTTCCCATGAGCGAGCGCAAGGCGATCCTCGCCCGGGCGACGCTCGGCCCGGAGCACGAGGGGCTACGCATCGACCGCGCCGCATCGCTGGCGTTGGAGTTCCCGTCGCGCAACGGGGCCCGCAAGGAGATCAAGGCGCAGCGGCTGCTGCTCAACGGCGCAGTCGTGGAGACCTCTCGCTTCGCCGTCGCCGGCGGGGAGCTCACGCTGCTCGCGCCGGATGTACCGCCCCCTCCCCTCGCCCGCGACATCCCCGTGGCGTACCTGGACCCCCACATGGCCGTGCTGGTGAAGCCCGCCGGTCTCGTGACGAGCGGCCATCACCTCCTCACGCTCGCCCGCGCCGTGCCCCACAACGTGCCGCCCAGCGACGCGCCCGATGCGCTGCCCTTCGCGCGCCCGGTGCACCGCCTCGACGCCCGCACGACCGGTCTCGTGCTGGTGGCCCGCACGCTCAGCGCCCAGGTGGAGCTGGGGCGCGCCTTGCAGGAGCGCCGGGTGCGCAAGCGGTACCGGGCGCTGGTGGGCACCCGACTGGAGGGCGAAGGGGTCGTCGAGGAGCCGGTCGACGGCCGTCCAGCGCGCTCACGCTGGCGCGTAGTCCAACACTCACGCTCTCTCGTGACCGACTGGGTGACCACGTTGGATCTGTGGCCGGAGACCGGGCGCAAGCACCAGCTTCGCCGCCACTGCGCCGCGCTGGGGGCCCCGATCCTCGGCGACCGGCGCTACGGCAACCGGCTCCGGCGCCAAGGGCTCTTCCTCGCCGCCGTGGAGCTCGCGCTGGACCACCCCATCACCGGCGAGCCGCTCGTGGTGACCATGCCCGAGCCGTACAAGTTCACTTCCTTCCGCGATCGCGAACACCGCCGCTGGAACACATGGAGGGGCGATGGGAGTTGAAATCGAGCGCAAGTTCTTGGTCACGGACGACCGTTGGCGCGACAGCGCCGACGGCGGAACGCAGCTGCGACAGGGGTTCCTGAGCACGGACAAGGAGCGCGTGGTGCGGGTGCGCGTCGCCGGAGACAGGGGGACCCTCACCATCAAAGGGCTCGGCAGCGGCGCGAGCCGCCCCGAGTTCGAGTGGCCCATCCCCGTGCATGAAGCCCACGAACTCCTGGACACCCTCGCGCTTCGTCCGCTCATCGAGAAGGTGCGCTTTCTCGTGCAGCACGCCGGCCTCACCTGGGAGATCGACGTGTTCGAGGGCCGCAACCAGGGCCTCGTGGTCGCTGAGGTGGAGCTGCCGTCCGAGGACACGACCGTGGACCCGCCGGCCTGGGTCGGGCGCGAAGTGACGTCCGAGAGCCGCTACGCCAACGCGCGCCTCGTCGCAGCTCCCTACGACAGCTGGTAGGCAGTTCTCATCCGGCAAAGCCGGTGAGAGCTGGCGGTCCTTCCCAGTTCGGGGAGGTCCGAGGCGCCCGAGGTCAAGGAGAACGAGGGACCGCGCGGAGGCGCACTCCGGTGCGCCGCACAAGCAGGGACCGAAGTTCGACGTAGAGATCGGGTGGATCGGACGTTCCCGGACGGGAAGTAGGCGGACCAGTTTCACCGGACGGGGTCCAGCCTCGATGCAGTATGGTTCCGCGCCATGACCACCGAGACTCCCCGCCGCCCGCTCCTCCACCCCACCAACGTGCGCTTCGTCGTGATGGTGGTGATCATCGCGCTCGTTGTCTTCGTGACCAGCGTGTGCAGCCAGAGCGCCACCGTACGTGGCGTGACCGGCAGCGAGTCGATCACCCGCCTCCCCGCAGACGTCGCCCGGGTGAGCCGCGATGTCGAGACCGTCGGCGAGTCGGTGAGCCGCGTGAGCAGCCAGGTGAAGACGGTGGAGAACCAGGTCAAGCGCCTGACGGGGATGGAGCACCGCGTGGTGTACACCCACGATCCTGCGGTGTCCGCGGAGCCGGATGGTGGCGCACTGGACGTGCTGCGGGGCCTGGTGTCCGCCGGAGCGGAGATCCGCGTCGTGCATCGTCCAGCGGGGGCCAAGGGCCCGGTCCGCAACTTCGAGTGCGCGCTCATCACGGTGGACGAGAACGGCAGCGTGCTGTGCACCGCTCCGGTGGTCGCGGCGAACATGACCCTGCCCGACGGCCGTCGCTACCAGGAGACGGTGCGCCACGACGGCACGGTGCTGCTCGCCCATTGGGACAGCAACGGCGGCAACGTGCAGGGCCAAAAGGAGGTTGCGCGCTACGCGGTCGCCTTCCTCGCCCGGGGCCCGATCAAGTAGGAGTTGGCAGGGTTTGCCGGCTCTGGCGTTGCGCGGTCCCGTGGCGCCGCGATAGCGTGAGTGCGCCCTGCGGGGCTCGTTGCCCCCGGCGCTACGCCGCACCCAGGAGGAGAAATGACCACTGTCACCCCCTCTCGGGCCCCCTGGGGTCGCGCCTGCGCGTGAGCGCAGTCTACGTCTGACCGTCCTGCGGCGGACCCCGCGTGAGCGGCGCGCCGACGCGCCCCAGCCCCGGCTCTCTCTTCTCTCCCCCCTTCGCTCGTCCCGCACGGGGCGCGGACCGCTCACGCACTTCCCCATCCGGAACTGCATTGACACACACACTGTTTGAGCTCGGGCTTCGCCCCGAGATGACGCACTCCCTGGCTCCACTGGCGCCGGGCGAGTTTCTGGCGCGCGTCGTGGCCGACCACGGCGTGGCCTGCGAATTGATGTCGGAGCACGGGCGTGACCGCGCGTGCCTCCTCCCCACCACCCGCCTCGACCCCACCGGCCCCAGTCGGCCGGCGGCCGGGGACTGGGTGATCACAGCGCGGGGTGTAGGAGACCCTCCGCTCTCCATTGTCGCGATCCTGCCCCGCCGCACCTGCATGGTTCGGCAGGGCACGGGGCTGGCCACCCGCGAACAGGTCATCGCCAGCAACATCGACACCGTCTTCGTGGTGGCGTCGATGAACAAGGACCTCAACGTCAACCGCATCGAGCGCCTGCTCGCTGCGGTCCAGGGCGGCGGGGCCCAGGCGGTGGTCGTCGTGCACAAGGCGGACCTGGACTTGGGCGCCGGCCCGGCGGTGCGCCACCGTCTGGCCGAGGTAGAGGCGCGCACACCGGTCGTATTCACCAGCGTGGTCACCGAGGGTGGGCTCGCACCGCTGGACCCGTTCCTCGGCCCCGGGGAGACCGTGGCGCTTGTGGGCTCGAGCGGGGTCGGCAAGTCCACCCTGGTCAACCACTTGCTCGGTGTGGATGCCCAGGTGACCCAGAGCCAGCGACTGGACGACGACCGCGGCCGCCACACCACCGTGGGCCGTGCGCTGTTCGTCATGCCCGACGGCCGTGGGGTGCTGGTGGACACGCCGGGGATGCGCGAGCTCGCGCTCTGGTCTGGCGACGGCCTCAGCGAAGCGTTCGCGGATGTCACGGATCTGATGACCCAGTGCCGCTTTCGGTCCTGCACGCATCAGGGCGAGGATGGCTGCGCCGTCGCTGAGGCCATCACCGAGGAGCGCCTGAGCGAACGGCGGTGGGAGAACCATCGCAAGCTCGAGCGCGAGGCGGAGTGGATGGCGCAGCGAAAGAGCCGCAGCCAACGGCACAAGGGCCGCGCGTTCAGCAAGCACATCCGCTCGCTAAAGAAGCACGCCTGGTAGGCCAAGCAAGAGGGCCCGCCTCCCAGTCTGGGGGGCGGGCCCTGCTGCGCATTGCGCGGGAGCTACTTCTTGAACGTGAGGTTCAGGTTCAGCGCGACTTCGTCCTTGATCAGGTCGTCGGGCTTGCCCGGGTAGACCAGGCCCCAGTCCTTGCGCTTGATCTGGAAGTCGGCGGTGGCCTTCACGGCGTCGGCCGAGGCCTCGATCGTCGCGGGGAACGTGACGGAGTTGGTCTTGCCGGCGAACCGCAGGTTGCCGGTGATCGTGGCGGCGTTGCCCTCTCCGTACTTGATGCTCGTGCTGGCGAACGACGCCGTGGGGTTGGCGGCGACGTTGAAGAAGTCGGGCGACTTGAGGTGACCGGTGAGCTTGTATGCCATCGATCCCTCAGCGGCGCCCTTCTCCTCGGCCCACAGCGACGAGGTCTGCACGACGAACTTGGTGAAGATGAGCTTGCCGTCGGCGCTGACCGCCTGGCCCGTGAAGTCCGAGAAGCCGCCCGTGTGGGTCGCGGTGATCTTGGCGCCGAGGAAGCCGATGCTGCTGCTGGACGCATCGACGGTCCACGCGTCACCGGCAGGGGCGACGGCGGCGGCGGGGTCCACCGGGCCGGCAGCCTTCTTGGCGCCGGCGGCGGGCGCCTCCTGGACGGGCGCGGCGACTCCGGCCACGGGCTTGTTGTCGATCTCGGCGGTGTCGGCACAGCCGGCGAGGAGGAGCGAGGTGGCAAAGCCAACCTGGAGGAGAGTCTGTAGGCGCATGGGTTCGTATCCTTTTCCCGTAGCGAGGGCGCCGGAGGGTCCGGGGCCGACTCGCTGCTGGTCGTTACCGGCCATATAGTGCGGGGAGTAGCCGATCGTCTAGTTTCACATCAAACGATTCCGGGATTCACCTGTCCAACGACTCGCCCAATACGCTGCCCACGCTGCGTCCGGCCCGATTGCCAGCCTCGCCCACCATGGAGGCTCCACGCCACGTCGCGCGCCGTCTTGGGGTGAGCGAGCACGCGGTCCAGTTGTGCCGAGACAGCGATCTCATCGACCTGCACGTGGATACCTTCATCCCGCCCCGGCTCTGGGGGTACGACCCCCTGGTACGGCACCGAGGCGGCCCCCTGGGGCGCCACTTCTTTGGCCACCTCGACCTGTATCGCATGGCGGACGGCGGCGTCACCGGCGCGATGTGGTCGATCACCACCAACCCGTTCCGCTCGGCCCGTGGCCGGTGGACCACGTTCGGCAAAAACCTGCGAGGCTTCCAGGCCCTCGTCGCGCGAAGCAAAGGGCACTTGCAGTTCGTCACCAACGGGCGGGAGTACGACGAGGCGCGGGCCCGGGGCGCCCAGGCGGTGATGCTCTCCATCCAGGGCGGCAACGCGCTCGATGGCGCGCCACAAGGCATCTTCTCGACGCCGACGGGGCTCATCACCCGCGTCACTGTCGTGCACCTCACCAACTCCTCGCTCGGCGCCACCAACGCGCCGTTCCAGTACCTGCGGCGCGACAAGGGCCTGAGCCGCTCCGGCCGAGAGCTCGTGGAGAGCCTCGACGAAGCCCGGGTGTTCGTCGATCTCGCGCACATTCACGAGCGGGGCTTCTGGGACGCCGCGGAGGTGCACGACCCCTCGCTGCCACTCATCGCCACCCACGCGGGCGTGGACGGCGTCAGGCCCCACTGGCGCAACCTGTCGGACAAGCAGATCAAGGCCATCGCCGACTCCGGCGGCGTCGTAGGGATCATCTTCTCGACCGCGTTCCTCTCCCGATCGGGCGGCCCGCGGGACGGGCGCATGATCGTGGAACACATGGAGCATGTGCTCAACGTCGGCGGCGAGGGCGTCGCCGCGGTCGGCAGCGACTACGACGGCGCGATCTCTCCGCCGTTCGACATGGGCGGCGGCGAGACCTATCCCAGGCTGGTGCAGCACATGCTCGATGCCGGGTGGTCGGAGGATCGGATCCGCGGCGTGCTCGGCTTGAACTACCTTGCCTCCTTCCGCGCGCTGCGACCCGGCTGATCTCGCCCCGCAGCGTCCATCTGACCCACGCGCACCCCTGAGTCCATGTCCTTTCGCTTGATCGTCACCGAGAAGCCGTCCGTCGCCCGCGACATCGCAAAGGTGTTGGGCCTGCCGGTGCGCGGGCCCGGCTATCTCGGCGGCAACGGCCCCCTGCGGATCAGCTGGTGCCTGGGCCACCTGACCGAGCTCGCCGAGCCGGCGGCGTACCAGCCCGAGTGGAAGGCCTGGCGCATGGACGCGCTGCCGATGATGCCCGACGACTTCAAGCTGCAGCCTCGCAAAAGCAGCCTGGACCAGTGGCGCATCCTGCAGCGGCTCCTCAACGACAAGGAGCTGACCGAGGTGGTCAACGCGTGCGATGCGGGACGCGAGGGCGAGCTGATCTTTGCCAACACGTTCCAGCTCGCGGGCTGCAAGGCTCCGGTGCAGCGCTTGTGGATCAGCTCCATGACGCCCGCCGCCATCAAGGACGGGTTCGACCGGCTGCGCCCGGGGGCGAGCATGGCCAACCTCGAGGCGGCCGCGCGCTGCCGCAGCGAAGCCGACTGGCTGGTGGGCCTCAACGCCACCCGCGCCATGACCGTGCACTTGCGCGGCAACACGGGCGGCACGCTGCTGTCGCTCGGCCGGGTCCAGACCCCCACCCTCGCGCTCATCGTGGACCGTGAGCTGGCGATTCGTGAGTTCGAGCCCCAGGACTTTTGGAAGATCCTCGTCACGTTCGGGGTCGACGATGGGACCTGGGAAGCAGCCTGGATCGGTCTGCAGAGCGAGGCGGGCGTTCCTCGAGCCGAGGAGAGCAAGGGCGATCCCGAGGACGAGCGCGACGACGAGGACGACGGCGGCAAGCTCACGTTTCGGGTGTGGGACCACGAGGTCGCCCAGCGCATCCTGGCGCGCGTGCAGGGTCATGACGGGCTGGTTGTGCGCGCCGAGGGCAAGAAGACCCGTGAGAAGCCTCCCCTGCTGTACGACCTCACGGCGCTGCAGAAGGAGGCCAACAAGCGCTTCAAGTGGAGCGCGAAGCGGACCTTGGACATGGCCCAGGCCCTGTACGAGCAGAAGAAGGTCTTCACCTACCCGCGCACCGACTCACGCCACCTCAGCAAGGACCAGGTCCCGGGGCTACCCCAGGTCATTGGTTCGCTGCGCTTTGGGCCCTATCAGGCCGCCGCCGACGGGGTCACCCAGGCCTGGCCGGTCAAGCTGAGCAAGCGCGTGGTGGACGACGCCGAGGTGTCCGACCACCACGCCATCATTCCCACCGGAGTGGATCCGCGCACCGCAGGGATGAACCCCGACGAGAAGCGCCTGTTCGACCTCGTCGCGCGGCGCTTCCTCGCGGTGTTCCACCCTGACGCCGTGTTCGCGAACCAGACCGTGGATGTGAAGATCCAGGACGATCGTTTCCGCGCCAAGGGCCGCTCCATGCTGGAGCCCGGCTGGAGGGCCATCGACCCGCCGAAGAGCGGTCGCCAGGACAAAGGTCTGCTGCCGGCCGTCACCAAGGGACAGGCGGCGAAGCACGTCTCCAGCAAGCTGCATCAAGGCACGACCCGGGCGCCGAAGCGCCACAACGAGGCGACCCTGCTCGGCGCCATGGAGCGTGCTGGCGAGAGCATCGAGGACACGGAGCTGAAGCGCGCCATGAAGCGCTGCGGCCTGGGCACGCCGGCTACCCGCGCAGCGATCATCGAGACCCTGCTCTCTCGGGCGTACATCGAGCGCTTCGACGCGGACCTCGCGCCCACGGACCAAGGCATGGCGCTCATCGAGGTGCTGCCCATCCAAGCGCTGCGCTCCTCGCGGCTCACGGGCGAGTGGGAGGCCCGGCTCACGGCCATCGCAGAAGGCGAAGACGACCGAGACGCCTTCATGGCCGACATCCGCACCTTTACTCAGGAAGCCATCGACCAGGTGCGCGGCGCGAGCATCGCGCCGGTGGCCGCGGAGGCCCTCACGACGAAGCGTGAGGCGACCGGAGAGCTCCTGGGGACCTGCCCGCTGTGCGACTCCGAGGTGCGTGAGTCCCACAAGGGATGGGCGTGCAACGGCTGCACCCTGTGGATCCCGCCGACCATCGCGTCCCGCGACCTGAGCCCCCGCATGGCGAAGCAGCTGCTCGCCGAGCGGGAGACAAAGCCGGTCAAGGGCTTCAAGAGCAAGGCTGGCAAGGCGTTCTCGGCCGGGCTCAAGCTCGAGGACGACGGCAAGGTCTCCTTCTTCTTCCCCGAGCCCGACGCCCTCGGCGCGTGTCCGAAGTGCAGCCAGCCCGTGCGGCACCGGGGCAAGGTGTGGACGTGTGATGGCGGGCGTGAGTGCCCGTTCGTGGTCTTCGCGGAGATGTCGGGCCGCACCATCGCCCACGACGACGTGGCGGGGCTGCTCGATGGGGGTCTGGGACCGATTCACGACGACTTCGCGGACCGTGAGGGCCGCCGCTTTCCTGGGCGGTTGCGGTGGAACGGCGCCAAGGTCGTCGTCTCTCGGGTGGATCTGCGCGAAGAGGCAGGACCGGTCGGAGCGTGTCCGAAGTGCAGCGAGGGCGTGAGGTTTCGGGATGGCCGCTGGGCGTGCTCGGGCTGCCGCTTCTCTCTTCCCGAGGTCGTGATGCAGAGGCCGTTGCTCGCGGGCGACGTGCACCTGCTGCTGAGCCAAGGCGCGACCGGGCGGGTCTACGGCTTCCGCCAACAAGGCGGAGGACCGGTCATCAAGGCAGCGATGGTGCTCGACGGCGACCGGGTGCGCCTGGACTACACCGGCGAGCATCCCGATTGGGACGCCACGCCGCTGCCGCCGCGCGCGCCGAAGCCAGCGCTTGACGGTCGGCACGTCTGCCCCGCGTGCCTCGACTTCGCCCACCCCCTGCCCGGCTATGTCATCGCGGGCAAGGAGGCCTGGGGATGCAGCCGGTGGCGTGACGGATGTCGCTTCCAGTTGCCGTTCGACGTGCTCGGCAAGCGGGTCAGCCCCGATCACGCCCGGCGGCTCATCGGCAAGCATCGCGCGACGGTGTATGGACGGCGCCCCGTGGACACCAACGGCCGGGTCGAGCGCGCGCGTCTGACGCTGTCGCCGCACGACACCCCGTGCTGGAGCGTGCAGATCCAGGGCGAAGAGAAGTAGGGTCGCGCCATGGCAGTCGATTACGCCCGTCCTGACCGCAGTGAACCCGCCGAGGGGCGCGACCTGCCCCCCATCGAGGGCGGCACCGCCGTCGTCATGGTGGGGCTGCCCGCGCGTGGCAAGACCTTCATGGCGCGCAAGCTCGCGCGCTATCTCGGCTGGCTCGGATATGCCTGCGCGGTGTTCAATGTCGGGAACTACCGGCGCGCGACCTTCGGGGCCAAGGTGCCCGCGAGCTTCTTCGACCCGAGCAACCCGGACGGGGTGGCGGCCCGGCGCAAGGTCGCGATGACGGCGCTGGACGATCTGGTGGACTGGCATCGTCAGCGAGGCGGCCAGATCTCGATCTACGACGCCACCAACAGCACTCACGCCCGGCGGGATCTCGTGCGATCACGCCTTGAGGAGGCGGGCCTCGAGGTGCTGTTCATCGAGAGCATCTGCCGGGATGAGTCGATCATCGAGGCCAACATCCGCGCGACGAAGCTGCGCGCACCGGACTACGCGAACATGGAGGCTGGCGACGCCGTACGCGACTTTCGGGAACGAATCGCCAACTACGAGCGGGCCTATCAGGAGATCGACGACGAGGCGCTGAGCTACATCAAGCTCATCGATGTGGGCCGCCAGCTCGTGCTCAACCGCATCCACGGCTACGTGCCAGGGCGCATCGTCAACTTCCTCATGAACCTGCACGTGATGCCCCGCCCCATCTGGATCACGCGGCATGGTCAGAGCCTCGCCAATGTCGCCGGCGTCATCGGCGGAGACGAAGCGCTGTCGGCCGAGGGCCGCGACTACGCCGACCGCCTTCGCGGATGGCTCGACGAGCAGCTGGAAGAGCGCGGCGGGGGCGTGGTGGTGTGGACCAGCACCCTGCAGCGCACGATCGAGACCTCGCGGGAGCTCAAGCGTCCGGCGCTTCAGCTCAAGGCCCTGGACGAGATCGACGCCGGGATCTGCGACGGGCTCACGTACGGGGACATTCAGCGCAAGATGCCGGCGGAGTACGCCGCGCGCAGCAAAGACAAGCTCGGGTACCGCTACCCCCAGGGCGAGAGCTACGAGGACGTGATTCTGCGGCTCGACCCGGTGCTCATCGAGCTGGAGCGCCAGCGCGAGCCGGTGCTGGTCATCGCTCATCAAGCGGTCCTTCGGGCGCTGTTCGGATACTTCACCGGGACCGAGCGCGACGCCGTGCCGCACCTGCGGATCCCGCTGCACACCGTGCTGGAGCTCATCCCACGGGCGTACGGCTGTGACGTGCGCAAGCACCGCCTCGGGCCGGCGGTCGGGGAAGCTACGAGCTCAGCATGACCGCGCATCGCCTCTCCTCGCTGCTCGTCCTGACCTGGAGCCTCGCCGGCTGTGCCCGTGAGCCCGCATCGCTCATCGATCACGGGTCCTGGGAAGACGTCTCCGACGGAGATCACCCGTTCGCCGATCGCGCCCCACCCGAGAGCGAACGGGAGTGCGCCGACCTCGCGGTGTTCCCCGAGCTCCTCGGCGCTGAGCAGACCATCAGCATCGATCTGAGCGAGTGCAATTACGTGACCCTCACGCAGCTCACGGCCACGGACATGCGGCCAGCAGAGATCATCACCCTGCGGCTGTGGCGGGACGCAGCGCTGTTCTCCACCGAGCAAGACATGGAGATCGCCGTCCAGGTCGGCGATGCCTTCCTCTTCGACCAGGCGTTCCCCGCGCCGGGCGACTCCGACCTCGTCTACGAGCAGGTCGAGGTGACCGAGGCGCTGCCCGAGGGTTTGCCCGTCTACGTCTTCGTGAACTCACATCGAGACCTCGGCGCCCGCCATGACGGAGACTCCCTCAACCTCATCGAGCTCAGTCGCAGCGACCCCCGCTGGGAGGAAGAGCGGTAGACTCGGCGCCTCTGGAGGACCCGTGGCAAAACCCATCGTCGTTTCCTGGCAGGGCGAGGTGAGCTCGTTCGCGCTCACTCGCATCTCCCGCAGCCGGCTGTATGGAAGCCGCCAGCGCGTGCATCTGGACCCCACCGGCGCCCGGTGCCAGCGGGCCGCCCTCACCGACGACGGCTCACTGCTGCTCGAGCAGGGCATGACCGCCCAGGGCTACTTCGACCCGTCCGGCGAGTGGGTGCCCAACAACACCCTCACCGGGATGTCCCCTGAGGGCGAGCTCGTAGACAAGGTGGACAGCACCCTGGGGGTCTCCCAGGAGTTGGAAGGTCCGCTGGACCCACAGGACGTGCTGGACCTCGGCGTGAGTTCCGTCTATTCGCTGGAGCCCGAAGAGATCAGCGAGTCGCTGGGCGCGCGGCTCAGCGAGGGCGACATCTTTCGATTCCGGTTCGCCTACCGCGCGGGGTTCAACACCGAGATGGGCATCTTGCTCGGCAACGAGCAGGGCGCGTTCGCCCTGGTGGGACGTCCTCAGCCCACGGACTGGAACGAGCTCGCGCAGATCGTGCAACCCCTGGACGACGACGAGGATGACGACCTCGACGACGACCTCGACTTCGAGATGTTCTAGCCATGCCCCGACTCCTCAACATCAGCAACGACGAGGGCCGGGACGCCCGGGTCCAGACCAAGGGCGCAAAGCCCGTGCCCGGCAACCGGCTCGGACGCCCCGACATCGACATCTCGTTCAAGCGCTATCTCTCCACCACCCAGGCGGGTCTCCACGACGATCTCGTGAAGAAGTTCGGCGAGGACTACGCCCAGGCGCTCATCGACGGCGACCCCGAGACCGACATCGAGCAGGTCGGCCGGAGCATCGCCACCACCCACACCGTGTACCTGTCGGGCGATGGCGAGGTGCTTCACGCCCCGCCAGACGTCGTTGAGCTGATCCTGGACCCCTTCGGCCAGGAGCGTGAGCGCCGCACTCCCCAGGAGGTCGAGGCGAACGTGAACGACGCCATGCCGGTGCGCTGGCGACGGCGCCGCATGGCGCGCAGCGAGCTGGTTCGCCGCTTTGTGATCAAGCGCACCCTGCAGATCCGGCACGACTCCGGCATCACCTACGACTACCTGTTCAAGATGGCCCGTGAGCTCGACGAGGCAAGCGTGGTCGTACTCTTGGGCGCTGGCGAGAAGGGCCGTGAGCCCCTGCGCTTCTCCCAGAACGGCGCGCCGTATCAGGCCTTCCTCGAGGGCCGGGTGGACGGCGAGCGGTACAAGCTGCTGCTGCATCTGTCGGACATGGAGCTCAAGCCGCCCCCGCAGGGCCCATCAGACGACTCGGACGACGACTCGTCGAGCGACGATGGAGGTGAGGGTTGAGCTTCTTCGACGCAACGCGCGCTCGGCCGCTGGGCAAGGGCATGCAGGCACCGGCAGGCAGCGTGACCGATCCGTCCCTGGCCCGGATCGCCGCCAACTACAAGCGCACGGTCGCCGCGCGCTACCGCTCCATCGCTCCCGACGAGGTGCACTACCTCCCCGAGAGCCGCATGCACGTCTCGCCCAAGATCGATGGCCACATGTGGCTCATGGTCTTCGACGAGGGCCAGCCGTTTCTGATCAATCCGGCGGGCCGGGTGCTGTTTGGGGACCTTCCCCTGCTCGCGGAGGCCAGCCGGTACGTGAGCCGCGTGAGCGCAGGCCGAGCAGTGTTCGCAGGCGAGCTGTTCGCGGTGCGCAAGGAGGGGCGGCCCCGCTTCGACGGAGTACCCGAGGCGATGGGCGGCGAAGACAAGGCCCAGGTGGGCAAGCTCGGCTGGGCCTGCTTCGATGTGGTCGAGGTCGACGGCGTGCCCGGTGGTAGCCAGAACGACCCCTACGACAAGCGGCTGGAGCTCATCCAGGCGGTGTTCGAGGGCGGCAAGCGTGTCCGCCCCATCAAGACCGAGACGGTGGGCAAGCACGACGACGTGCGGCGGCTGTATGACGAGTGGGTCGAAGGCGGCAAGGGCGAGGGGCTGGTCATCAGGACCTTCGACACCCGAACCTGGAAGCTCAAGCCGGTGTTCACCCTGGACGCCGCGGTCATCGGGTACACCGAGCGCTCGGACGCCCCTGATCAGGTGCGCTCCGTCCTGTTGGCGTTGATGCGCGAGGATGGGCAGTTCCAGCTCATCGGCTCGTGCGGCAACCTGGGCAACGACGCCGACCGGGGCTCGCTCATGCAGACGCTCGAGCCCACGCTGTGTGAGAGCAACTACCGCTTCGCCGCGCGCTCGGGAGAGCTGTACCGCTTTGTGCGGCCCACGATGGTGATGGAGATCCGGGTCACCGATCTGCAGGTAGAGAACGCCTCTGGCCGGGACGTGAACCGCATGGTCCTGGCCAACCGCGACGATGGATGGCACGCCGTGCGCCCCTTCCCTGGCGTCTCGCTCATCCACCCCGTGCTCAGCCGGATTCGAGACGACAAGGGCATCAACGCCACCGACATCCGGGTCGCGCAGGTGTTGGAGCGGGTTCCGGTCGAGAGCGTCGGGGACGCGGCCACCGCGGTGGACCGCCGGGCGAGCGAGGTGCTGCGCCGTGAGGTCTGGGTCAAGGAGACCAAGGGCGTCCGGGCCGTGCGCAAGCTGCTGATGTGGCGCACCAACAAGGAGATGGACGACCCCGACTACCCGGCGTTTGTCACCACCTGGGTCGACTACAGCCCGAATCGCATCGCGCCCATCAAGCGCGACGTGCGGCTGTCAGCCAGCCGGGAGCAGGCGGATGCCATCGCCGCAGAGATGATCGAAAAGGGCGTGAAGCGAGGATGGAACCCCGCGTGAGCGGTGGACTGCGCTGCCCCTACTTGCTGCCGCGCTGCCCGCCACGCTTGGGGCGGTAGCCGCCCTTCTTCGCGCCGCCCCGGCCCCCGCCGCCGCTGCCGGTCACGAACGTGCCCTTGCCTCGCGGCCGCGCATCGTCAGATCCGCGCTTGCCGCCGGCTTCCTTGCGGCGCCGCTGCTTTGCCGCTTCGGTGGGGAAGCTCTTGATGAGGCAGTCCGGTCCGTCGCCGATGAGCTCCTTGCGGCCTGCGTCGATGAGCGCGTCGCGGACCTCAAACCAGTTCTCCGGCTTGAAGAACTGCAGCAGCGCGCGCTGCATGTTGCGGTCCTTGAGCTTCTTCGCCACCGGCATGGGCTTGAGCGACTTCGGGTCGAGGCCGGTCCAGTAGATAGCGGTGGCGACGTCCATGGGGGCGGGGATGAAGTCCTGCACCTGCTGAGGCCGGTACCCGTTGCGCTTGAGGAACACCGCAAGCTCAATGGCGGCGTCGAGATCCGCGCCGGGGTGGGAGCTGATGAAGTAGGGCACCAGGTACTGATCCTTGCCAGCCCGCTTGCTCGCCTTGCTGAACGCGCGACCGAAGTTCTCAAAATCGTTCGCGTCGGGCTTGCGCATCACCGAGAGCACCTTGCTGCTCGCATGCTCCGGGGCGACCTTGAGGTGCCCGCCGACGTGATGGCGCACCAGCTCGTCGAGGTACTCCGGCGACTCCTTGGCGAGGTCCATGCGCACGCCGCTGGCGATGTTGATCTTCTTGACCCCCTTGACCGCGCGCGCCTTGCGCATCAACTGCACCAGCGGGCCGTGCGAGGTCCCGAGCAGCTTGCACTGCGTGGGATGCACGCAGCTGGGCCGCCGGCAGATGGCCTCCACCTCGGGGCGGGTGCAGCGCATCTTGTACATGTTGGCGGTGGGCCCACCGAGGTCGCTCACGGTTCCCTTGAAGCTCTTGCTTCGCCCCATCGTCTCCAGCTCACGCAGGACCGAGCGCTCGCTGCGCGACTGGATGGCGTTCCCCTGGTGCATGGTGATCGAGCAGAACGTGCAGCCGCCGAAGCAGCCCCGCATGATCGTGACCGAGTCCTTGATGGTGGAGAACGCCGGGATGGCCTCGGCATAGGACGGGTGCGCGGCGCGGGCGTAGGGCAGGTCGTAGACCCGGTCCATCTCGGTCTCGGACAGCGGAGGAGCGGCGGGGTTGCACACCACCACACGGTCCCCGTGAGCCTGCATCAGCACGCGCCCGGAGTGCGGGTTCATCTCGCCGTGGTAGACGTGAGTGGCGTGAGCGAACGCGCGCTTGTCCTCCTTGACCTCTTCAAACGAAGGCAGGACCACCGCGCTGTCCCAAGGCAGAGACTCGCGCTCCTTCTTGCCCGCGAGGTATGCGACCGAGCGCATGTTCCGCAAGTCGGCGACCGACTCTCCGTCGTGAAGCCGGCGCGCGATCTCCAGGATCGGCGCCTCGCCCATGCCGTGCACCACCAGATCGGCCTTGGACGAGGTGAGGATCGAGGGCTTGACGGTGTCGCTCCAGTAGTCGTAGTGAGCGAGCCGGCGCAGTGAGGCTTCCACCCCACCGGCCACCACCGGCGCGCGCACGCCGAGGCGCTTGTTCGCCTCCTTGCAGCGCTGCACGTACACGTTCGTGGCCCGGTCGGGGCGGCGACCGATGGCCCCGCCCGGCGAGTAGGCATCAGCGTTCCGCACCTTCTTGCCCGCGGTGTAGTGGTTGATCATCGAGTCCATGTTCCCCGCCGACACCGCCCAGAACAGGCGGGGCGCGCCGAACTCGAGGAAGGCATCGACCGAGTCCCAGGCGGGCTGCGACAGGATGGCGACCCGGTACCCCACGCTCTCCAGCACCCGACCGAGCAGCGCCATCGCGAAGCTGGGATGGTCGATGTAGGCATCGCCGGTCACAAAAACGACGTCTACCTCGCTCCAGCCCCGCTGCTTCGCCTCCGCCATGGTGACGGGCAAGAAGGTGTGCGCCAGAGAGCCGGGGCCGGTCTGCTCGGGCAAGCCCAAGAGGTCGGCGCTCGCGACGGTGCGCGGCGGCTCACCGAGGGCCTCGATGACGGGAAAGCGGGGTTGGGGGCGTGGACTCACCGGCGCACCTTAGTGCGTGTTCACCCACAAGTGGCGAATTCGTCTCCCCGCGGCTCGAGGTCAGGGAGCGGGCAGCGCGCCACCCATGGGGCTGCGGACCTGCGCGGGGCGTCGCAGCGTGCCTTGACCGCGGTCGACGAGGAACGCGCGATGGGCGTACTCGGACCGGTAGGCCCACATGCGCGAGATGAGCCGACCATGAGAGTCGGGCACCAGCGTCGCCGAACCGGTGGGGTAGCGAGCCGCGACCCACCGCTCTGCCGCGTCCACGCACAGGGAGACCGCGGTGCTGGCAGGAGGCTCGTGCGCCTGCCCCTCGAACAGGGGCCCGACGTGATCGTCCGCGTGCCACAGCCGGACCAGCACGAATCGCGCATCCGGGCTGGGCTCGGAGACCACGTGGACGCCGGCCCACCCCGCAAACCGGAACGGCCAGGCAGGCTGGAATCTGTCCCGCGGACCTCCCCGCGGACCCGGGGCAAAGTCGCAGCATCCGTGGTCGAGGTCGCCGCCACACAGCGGGCTGCCCGGGCCGGAACCGGGCCGCACCAGGGTCAGGTCTTGCACGGCGAGCACCGCCACCGAGCCAGGCGGGAGCGGAGCCGCCGCCGCCATCTTCTTCGCCACGACGTCGCCCGCCTGCTCGTGGCGACTCAACAAGTGCGGAGTCTCCTGTCGGTCGCCGGTGTCGATCTGCTGGAACGCTGCCAGCAACCTCCCCTGGTATTCGCGGCTGTCGCCCAGCGGGTCGGGCCCAAACAGCGAGACGGCCTGGGGCATGAACGCCGCCCACGCTCCGTAGAGCACGGCGATCGCGAGCAGGCCCTTCCCCGCGGGAGCCCAGCGCCCTCCCAGCTCGACGAGACCCCACAGGCCGCTGGCAGCGAGCACGACCGACAGGGGCAGCAGGTGAAACCAGTCCGGCGTCACCGCGCCGTTCACGAAGGTGACGTGCACCAGCGGGAGCTGGACGAGCAGCAAGGCCGCGAGCAGGCCGTGACCGGACAGCGGGGCCGCGCGCACCAACCGGGGGAGGGCCGCGAGCCCCGGGATGCCCAGCGCCAAAGACGGCACGGGGTGCCAGTGCCACGCCCACAGCGCGTTGCGCAGCTTGTCGAGACCGGCGAGCTGCCGGTGCAGCGTGAACTGGTCCATGTCCCCTCCCCCGACGTAGGACGCGCGCCACTTCAGGTAGTGCGGCAGCGCGTAGCTCGGCTCGTCTGGGACCAGCGGAAGCAGCCCCAGGAACCAGGCCCCCATCGCGAGCGCGGTGAACGCCATGCCCGCGCCGCGCCGGGCCACCGGACCCAACGGCTCGCCGCGCCTTCGCGCCAACAACAGAGCCAACAGAGGCGTGAGCCCGAGCGTGAGCCCGAGATCAGGCAGCCCTGTCGGGTGGGTATAGAAGCGAGCGCCGAGCGTGAGTCCGAGGGCCACCCACGGCCAGCGCAGCCGGGCTGCGTCCGGCGCGAGGCACCGCAGCGACAAGGCCCAGGCGAGCGCCGAGAACGCGCTGCCGTGAAACATCGGTTCCCACTTGCGGGCGTAGACCAGGACGCCGGGCAGCCACGCCACGAGCAGCATGGCGAGCAACCCGAAGCGGTGGGAGCGCAGCTGGCGCCCAACTGCGTAGATCGAGCCGACCAGCAGCGCCCAGAACAGCAGGTTGATGCCCTTGAACACCCAAAGCGACGGACCGAGCAGGATGGTGGCGATGAGGAGCACCGTCTGCGCGAGCTGCGGGTGCCAGCCCTCAAACAAGAAGTGCTCGGCGACCACCCGGGCTTTGGCCGGCGCCCCCTGGACCACCGTGCTGTTGGTCCAAGAGTCCGCCACCCCCTGGGTGTACCAGGTGTCGTGATCGTTGGGCGGGCGACCATCCACCGCGAGGAAGACCAGATGCGGAAGCACCAGAAGCAGAGCCAGCAGCAGGGCCGCGAGGGCGTGCCTCCTTGGGATCATGCCCGGCGGGAGTCCGCCAGGGCGCCGAGAAGCTCGTCGAGGCGAGGACGGCGGCGCAGCAGCAGCCGGCGCAGTGGCGGCGGCAGCTCATGCTCATGGGCGCTCAGGATCTCCCGCACCAGGCCACGAGCGAGCCCGCCGTGCAGCTTGCGCGCATCGGACGGGTCTGCCTGCTCAGCTCCGCTGAGATCCGCCAGCCAGAGCCGCGGGGCCCCGGCGGTCTCCACGAGGAAGCGCCACCTCCGAGCATCGGGGATCCTGACGCCCGCGTGAGCTAGCCCGCCGAGGACCCCGACCACCTGCAGGGCGAGGTCCACCGCGGTGTCTCGATCGCCCACGAGCGGCTCCAGGGCCGTCCGCGCAGGCTTGCCCCAAGCTGGCACCGCGAGGCAGAGGTGCTGGCCCTTGGTCTGGGCTCCCAGCATCGGAGCGAGCCCGGTGAGTACGAGGTTGCGATGGATGCGCACCTCATTCGTGAATGCATCGCGGGCCTTGCTCGGCGCGGTCCGCAGCCACACCGGAACCTGAGAGTCCAGCGAGAACGCAGGCACGAACCCCCGGGGGTCGGCGTTGTCGGGCGACTCGAGCCGGCGGCCGTTCGCGGCGGGCCAGCCCAGGGCGAACCGGCCCACTCGTCGGCCTTCCAAGGCGTTGCGCCACAGCGCGGCGTCATTGCATTTGGCGTGGGCGCCCTCGAGTCGCTTGAGCAGCCACGACGCCCGCTCATCGGCGCCGAGGCGCATCTGCTCCCCCGCCCGCATCAACGAGAGACGCACAAAGTCGTTGGACTGGGGAGGGAGCGAGGCGAGCAGCGCCGCCGCGGCCTTGTCGGCCGCGCGATCGTCGGGCACGAGGGCCACCGCAGACTCCAGCAGGCGGACCCGCACGTCCTTGGGATAGGCGGCCAGGGCCTCGGCAGGCGCGGAGAGCAGCAGCGCGGCTCCGGCCTTGAGCGGCCCTGGACCGTGTCGGGTCTCCTCGCCGAGCACGATCTCCTCGTACACCGCAGTCAGCGGCACGATCACGTCCTTCAGATCCTGGGGGAGCTGGCCGCGCACCGCTTCGAACACACTCGAGAAGCCGGGCGCGTGCAGCAGACCGAACAGCGCCTGGGCGCGCTCGTGCCCCTCAAAGGAGCTCGCGAGCACGGACAGGAGACGCGTCACGCGAGCCTCGGACGCCGCGGAGAGATCCATGCGCTCCACGGCGCGGGAGAACGCGCCGGCCGCCTGGCGTCGTGATGCCGAGTCGGCCAGCGACTCGAGGTACAGCAGCAAGATGCCGAGGTCGTCGGAGAACCGGGCGACGCCGGAGAGCACCTCGGTGCGCAGAGCGGGATTGTCGATCTTCTCCAAGGCCTTGCTGACCGATGCGTGATCGAACTTGCTGAGCAGGGCCAGCGCGACGCCGCGGTGCTCAGGCTCCCGGGATCCATTGACCAGAAGGTCTTCCTCGGCGTTGAGCCGCACGCCCAGGTTGCGCTTGTGCACCTTGAGGAAACGCAGGTGCCGCTTCATCGCGCGGACCTCGTCCGGCCGCAGCGGAGTGTCGGCAGGGAGCGAGGCGTCCAGGACCCGAGGCGCGAGGGCGGCCTTCGGAGCAGGGGCGGCGGACTGGCGAGATCGGGAACGTCGGCGGCTCATGGGCGCGACGGTAACAAGTGATAGCGTGCAGCGGTGGAGACGGACCCCGCCGTCAGGTTCTCGGACCTGCACCTACGCTTCGGCGAGCTGAGCCTGTTCGAGGGGCTGTCGCTCGACGTTCCGCGGGGTGAGACGCTGGCTCTCATCGGGCGCTCGGGCACGGGGAAGAGCGTGCTGCTCAAGTGCGCGCTGCGGCTGCTGTTGCCCGATCGGGGCACCATCCACACCCTGGGCACCGAGGTCGTCGGGATGACCGAGCGCAGCATGGTCGCGGTGCGCAAGCGCGTCGGGATCATGTTCCAGAACTACGCGCTCTTCGACTCCATCACGGTGCGGGAGAACATCGCGTGGCCCCTGCGCATCGAGGGGTGGGAGGACGAGCAGGCCATCTCTGAGCGCGTCGCCGAGACGCTGCTGTCGGTCAACATGCCGGGCATCGAGCTGAAGTTCCCCACGGAGCTCTCCGGCGGGATGAAGAAGCGGGTCTCCCTGGCCCGGGCCATCGTCGATGAGCCGGAGCTGCTGTTCTACGACGGGCCGACCACCGGGCTCGACCCCGCGAACGCGCACCGGGTGGACGCCATCATCGAGCGGCTCAAAGAAGAGCGAGGCGTGACTGCCATCCTCGTCACCCACGACATGCGCACCGTGGACTCGGTGGCCGATCGCGTCGCAATGCTGCACGACGGCAACGTGGTGTGGCAGGGACCGCCGACCGAGATGCGCACCGAGGCACCCAAGGTCGTGCGCGACTTCGTGACCGGGAACTTTCGCGGCGAGTACGACCCCGCCCGCGTCCGCGCGATGCTGGAGGGCAGCCGGCGGCCTTCAGGGGGCGGGGCGGGCTAGGCAGGCTTGAATCGCGCGGATGCGCTTCGCGTTGGCTCCCATGTCCCCTTTGCCGTCGCGGCTCTTTGAGCGCACGTCGATACGCGACCCCGCATCAGACGGCTGGATGCGCACAACGACGTCGTCCCGAAAGCCGAACACGCGGGTGGAGAAGGTCGCTTGCACGGGACCGGGACCGGCGCTCGGGAGGACCTGCAGCGCGCCGAGCTCGGTGAGGCAGCGCCGAGCGGCTTGCGCGGCCTCGAGCGGATCGGCGTCCAGCACGGTCGGGCCGAGATCCGGGTAGGCCTGCCGCGTGATCGCCGCAAAGCTGGGGTCGTAGTCCATGGGGAGGCCCACGCCCTCTAAGGCCCGGCCGGACTCGAGCACGGGGGGAGACTCGAGGTCGGTGCTGATGTCGTTGATGGGCGGCGCCCCGGCGCTCGGAATCGCCGGCGCCACGACCAGGCCGAAGCCCGCAATTCCCACCGCGAGCACCCGCCCCCAGGGACCCGCAGCCCGCCGGACCAGCACCGCGCCCACGACCCCCATGATCCCACTCAGCAGACCGCCCAGCGCGAACATCGCGAAGCCGGCGATGCCGGGGATCAGACCGAGAAACGAGGACAGGGGACCCGCGAGGAGCAGCGCCCAGGCCAACGCCAGCGGCCGAGAGACAAACCGAGGGACCATCAGGCCACCCTCCCTGGCACCGACTCGACGAGGAACTGCGTCCACGGGTCCTCTCCCGGGCCGGGGTGCTCCAGGACCCGGCCGTGAGCGACGAACGTCGCCGCCCTGCGAACGACTGGCGCCGCCCTCAAGATGCGGGTGTGGCCGAAGCCCTGGGTGGAGACCATCGCCGCCCCGGTCCAGCTGCTGTGCAGGTCGAGCACGCCGTCCCGAGCGACCTCGGTGTCATCGTGGTCGTGCAGGATGAGCAACGGAGTGCGCATGCCGCGCCCAAGGTTTCGGCCCAAGAGGTCGTCCCAGCGAATGCCGTAGCGGGCCTCCGACGTCGCGCGCACCCGGCCCACGACCGAGGGCGTGACGCCGTACTGCGCGGACCAGTTGGCCACCGTGTTGTCCGTCCATGCTGCGGGGCCGACGAACACCAGACGATTCACATGCAGCCCCCGACGAATGGCGATGCTCGTCGCCATGGCGCCAAACGAGTGCGCGATGACGGCGTGAGCGCCGCCAAAGGACTCACTCACGGTGCGGATCCCCTCGGCGAACGCGTGTAGAGACGTGATGCGGCCCTCGGAGTCACCGTGAGCGGACTGATCAAACGCGACGACCCGATAGCCCGCGTCCACCAGCGGCTCCACGAACGCGCCCAACTGCGAGCCTCGGCCGGCCCAGCCGTGAGCGAGCACCACCAGCGGTCCGCTCCCCCACTCCCACGCCGCCAGGGACACCCCCAGGGAGTACACAGTGTGGCGCTTTCCCCGCTCGAGCACGAGGCGCTCCCTGGCCGGGCGCGGCACCCGCACAGGGAGGGTGAAGAGCAGCGAGGAGATCTGTGCGGCGGTGCGCGGCGCGATCCGACTGAGGATTCCCATGGTGGTCTTGATGTTGCTCATGAGGGCTCCGATGAGGGCTGAGGGTGGGGCGCGCCGGCGGCCGCGCGGGTCAGCAGGTCGTCCAGAGCGCGCAGCGTGAGCGCGGGCACGCTGGGGTGGTGCAAGAAGCGCGAGTAGAGGTGTCGGCTCAAGAGCACGCCGTACGCCTCAAAGGCGAACTGCTCGGGGTCGAGGTCAGGGGCGAAGTGGCCCTCTTGCACCGCGATGGCGGCAGCGCGAGCGAGGGTTCCAATCCAGGCATTCTGCGCCTCCACCGCAGCGTCACGCAGTGCGCCGAGCCTGTCGTCAAGCTCCGTGGCGGCCCCCACAAAGATGCAGCCGCCCTGGCCGTCTTCGTCCAGCGTGGCGTGAGTCATCCACCGACCGAGCAGCGCCTGGACCCGCGGCGCACCACGGGGCTTGCTCAGCGCGGGGCGCACGACCTGGTCCAAGAAGCGCTGCTCCGCAGCCGCGAGCACGGAGAGCTGGAGCTGCTCCTTGCTGCGGAAGTGGGCGAACAAGCCCGACTTGCTCAAGCCGAGTTCGCGGGCCAGCACCCCGATGGACAGCCCCCCAAACCCGCCGCGTGCGACGGTATGCACCGCGTGGTTCACGATCTGATGACGGGTCTCTTCGCCTTTTGCGCTCATCGCTCCTCCGGTTCGATCTCAGGAATAGCACGACCGTTCGTTTATGCAAACTCTGGGGACTCTCTGACCCACCCGTCCTTGACTCTGCTGCGCTCCGCTCCACGATTGCGGCCTCATGGCCCACCCCCACGCCCCTTCCCCGCCATCCGACGACACGCCGCTGCTCGCTCGCACTGCTGGAGTCTTCACCTACACGCTGCGCGCGGTGGAGCTCGTGTGGGCGACCAGTCGTCCACTCACGTTCTGGCTGGCCGGCCTCACGCTGGTTGCTGGGCTCCTCCCCGGCGGCATCGCGTGGACCGGCAAGCAGCTGATCGACGCCGTCGTGAGCGGCTCCCAGACCGGGCTCGCCGAGCCGGCATTGCGGTGGCTCGCCCTCGAAGCGGCGCTCATCGTGGCCATGGCCGCCGCCCAGCGGGGCCTCTCGGTCGCCCAGTCCCTGCTCCGCGCGCAGCTCGGCCACCGCGTCAACGTGATGATCCTCGAGAAAGCCCAGCAGCTCAGCCTCACCCACTTCGAGGACAGCGAGTTCTACGACAAGCTCACGCGGGCCCGCCGTGAGGCCAGCTCACGGCCTCTCAGCCTGGTGCGACGCAGCTTTGGCTTGGTGCAGAACGGCATCTCGCTCGTCACCTACGGCGCCCTGCTCCTCGCGTTCTCCCCCTGGGCGGTGCTCGTGTTGGCCGTCGCTGCGGTCCCCGCGTTCATCGCGGAGACGAAGTTCGCCGGCGAGGCGTTTCGGCTGTTCCGCTGGCGCTCTCCCGAGACCCGCCGCCAGATGTATCTCGAGACCGTGCTCGCGCGGGAGGACTTCGCCAAGGAGGTAAAGCTGTTCGGTCTGGGCGGCGAGCTGGTGCGCCGCTACCGGGCGATCTTCGCCACCCTGTACGACGAAGACCGCGACCTCACTCTGCGCCGAGGCTTCTGGGGGTTCCTGCTCGGCCTGCTGTCCTCGGTGGCGCTCTACGGCGCCTACGCCTGGGTGACACTGGCTGCGGTCGCCCGCACCATCACCCTGGGCGACATGACCATGTATCTGATGGTCTTCCGCCAGGGGCAGTCCGCGTTCTCCGCCATCCTTCAGTCCATCGGCGGCATGTACGAGGACAACCTGTACCTGAGCAATCTCTACGAGTTCCTCGAGCAGGAGGTGGGCGACGCCGCGGGGACCGCGATGGCTGGCACCGAGCCCGGGGACGGTATCCGCTTCGAGGACGTCAGCTTCACCTACCCAGGCGCGTCCACCCCCGCGCTGGTCACCGTGAGCTTTCACCTGCGCCCCGGCACCCGGCTGGCTCTCGTGGGCCACAACGGCTCGGGCAAGACCACGCTCATCAAGCTGCTCACCAGGCTCTACGAACCGAGCTCCGGGCGGATCCTGCTCGATGGGCGCCCGCTGCCGGAGTGGCATCTGGACGCGCTGCGGGCGCGGGTCGGCGTCATCTTCCAGGACTTCGTGCGCTACCAGTTCACGGTGGGCGAGAACATCGGCGTGGGCGACGTAGACAAGATCGCCGACCGAGCTCCCATCGAGCGCGCCGCGGAGCGCGGCATGGCGGCGCCGTTCATCGATGAGCTCCCCAGCACCTACGACACCCAGCTCGGCCGCTGGTTCAAGGACGGCCGCGAGCTCAGCATCGGGCAGTGGCAGAAGGTGGCCCTGTCTCGAGCGATGATGCGGGACACGTCCGACATCCTGGTGCTCGACGAGCCCACCGCAGCCATGGACGCCGAGGCCGAGGCTGAGATCTTCCAGCGCCTCGCCGACCTGACCCAGGACCAGATGGCCATCCTCATCAGCCACCGCTTCAGCACCGTGCGGATGGCCGATCACATCGCCGTGCTCGACAAGGGACGCTTGATGGAGGAGGGCAGCCACGAGGAGCTCATGGAGCTCGACGGTCGCTATGCGCACCTCTTCACCCTGCAGGCCAAGGGCTACCAGTAGTGGAATAGACTCCCCGGGCACCCGTAGAGTTCGACGAACGGTTGCCGAGAATGATGGGGGTGCGCATGCGATGGACTAGCTCTCTGTGCCTGGGTCTAGCGATGGGGATGGCGGCGAGCCTCCTCGCGCTACCGGCGCGAGCCGCGGACGACGAAGACGAAGGCAGCATCAGCTGGCAGCACGACTGGGTGCCCACGCGGATGTTCAGCTATGCGCACAAGGCGTGGGGCAACAAGATCAAGGAGGGCGACTTCGGGGCGTTCTTCGTCAAGAACGACCTGACCATTCGCCACGGCGCCGATGGCACCACGGTGCGCCGCTGGGAGTTCGAGTTCAAAGTCCAGGAGCCCGGGGGCGCCGGCCGCGCCTTCCATGTGGCGTCCAAGAGTTCGCTCACGAAGACCGCGTTCCGCGAGTTCGACGTGACCTGGAGCAGCGGCGGAGTCTCCCGCTCGTTCTCCGAGGACGACGTCCTGGAGTGGTCGTACGACGCGGGCTCCATCTACATCGGCGACAACACCGGGCAGTGGCTGCAGCTGGACGGCAGCAAGCGCGGCGTGCTCCGCGGAGTCATCGAGACCATCGACCAGCCGAACCCAGGCTTCGAGTCTCTCATCGCCGACTCGGAGCTCCTCCAGACCGGGGTGCCGAGCAAGAGCCGCACCATCTCCGTCGAGGTGCCGGTCGGCACGCCACTGCGTTTCGACACCCGCTTCTTCACCATGCCGTCACCGACCACACCGGAGACGGATCGCGGGTTTGACCGATACACGTTTGCGTTTGAGAAGCTGTGGGGCATGTGGGGCGAACGATCGATGCCCCACATCTTCGACTCCTACCCCTCGCTGTGGTGGTCGAACCAGGACTCCTGGGAGGCGTTCTCCGCTCACGCCGACGGCCTGTGGGAGCCGGAGTTGGTGGCGAATGAGCCCATGCGGGCCTGGGCGGGCGAGCTGACCGAGGGGCTCACTGGCACGCGGGAGCGAGCGCTCGCCATCCACGACGCCATCGCAGACGGCTGGGACTACCTGGGCTTCTACCCAGGCGAGTCGGGCTGGATTCCCCACCCCGCGACCCAGTGCTACGCAGCCCGCATCGGGGACTGCAAGGACAAGACCGCGCTGATGATCACGCTGATGCGCGCGGTGGGCCTGTCGGCGCACCCAGCTCTCATCAACGCCTCTTCCTCGTTCGAGGTGTCGCCGGTGCCCGTCCCCTTCTTCAACCACGCCATTGTGTGGGTGGAAGACGCCGACGCGCCCGACGGAGGGTTCTTCCTCGACTCCGTGGACGCAGGCATCGGCGCGTACCCGGTCCGCGCGTCACTCGCCGATCGAGACGCCCTGGTGGTGGATGCGAGCAAGGGGCGGCTGGTGAGGGTTCCGCTCACCCCTGCGGAGCGCTGGCTCGAGGAGGATGTGATGGACATCGAGCTGGCCACCGACGGCTCAGCGACCGCGACGGTGATCCGTCGGTATGTGGGGATGTCCGCCAATGGAATCGCCGGCACGATCGCGGGTGCATCCGCGGAACAGGTCAACCGGGGCCTGCGCGCGCAGCTGCTGTATGCGCTCCCCGGGGCGAGCATCACCGCCATGGAGCACGGCCCAGACCCGTCTGACCCAGACGACATCTACAGCGTGCGGGCGACCCTGCAGCTGGACTCGCTGCTGTCGATGCAAGGCGACCACGCGGTGTTCACGCCGCCCTGGATCTGGAGCTGGAACACGAGGTCTGTGGAGGTGGACAGCTCCACCCGCCGCCACCCTGAGGTCTTGAGCCCGTCAAACCGGCGCGGGGTCGTACGGCTCCACCTGCCGGACGGCCTCTCGGTGCTCGCTCTGCCCTCGGACGGCGGCGAGGAACGCGGCACGATGCGGCTCGCCATCCGGACCACGCGGGCGGTCCTTCAGGACGTGGGCGGAGAGCAGAGCTTGTTCTCGGAGCACGAGCGCCCGAACTGCCGCGTCCCATCGGGGCTCCGCATCGAGGTCGAGACGCCGTCGGGCGAGACGCTGGTGACCACGATGGACGATCTGGTGCGGCTGCCCGTCGACCCCTTCGCCGAGTGGAAGGGGCCACGCAAGGGCGTGGCGGCGGGGGCTCTGGTGCACGAGAGCTACCACATCGACTACTCGCTGGGCTGCGCCGGCGGGATGATGGGGGTGGAGCGCGACGTGGGCGGAACGGTCCCGGTGCTGTCCGAGATCGTGATCGTGGAGTGCGAGGACTGCGCCGTGGATGTCGGCGGGCCGGGAGAGCTGGCGTTCGTTGAAGAGGACGGCCGTCGGGTGCTGCGGGCCAGCAACCTCGCGCCGGAGTCTGAGGAGGCGAGAGCCCCGTCGCAGGAGCACTCGCGCTGGTACGTCAGTACATCGACGGACCCTCTGGCCTGGGGCAAGCTGCTCGTCGAACAGCTCCCCGCCCAGAGCCGGGCGTGGGCCCGCGAGGCTGGGGCCTGGGGCAAGTGGGCCCGGGACAAGGGCGCCGGGCTGTCCGACAAGACGGTGGCGCTGGCGTATGGCCTGGGCCAGGTCAGGGTCTTCGAGAACAGCCACGTGTGGAAGTACGGCGCGCACTGGGGCGAGCCCGCGTCTCCCGGCGAGCGAACCCTCCAGCCGCTGGAGTGGTGGGCGATGGCCCACCAGGTCCTCAAGGGCAAGGGGATCCCGGTGCTGTACACCGACGAGGAGATCGAGATCGTCGGCGGTGCCGCGAGCATCCACGACTGGGATGAGTACGGGTTCCTGCTGCCCGGAGTCGGTCTGCTGACCACCTATGGGTGGGAGCCGCTCGCCGGTGAGGGGAACGACGTGCTCGCCGGCCGAAGCATCATGATCCTCGACGACAACCCACGCATCGAAATGCTGCGCGGCAACGCCGGGACCCGCTCCGCCCACTGGGCCGTGGGCAACGAGCCCAGCGGGGTGTCCAGCGTGCTGGTGACCGTGGACCGGACCGACAACGCCAGCCGTGGCGTCCGGGACGCGCAGATCTGGGAGCGGCGCCTGCACCGAATGAAGAAGAACAAGGAAGACCAGGGTGAGGTCGTGCGCAAGTGGGCGGCCGAGCGTTGGTTCGGGGGCCGCCGGATCACGGTGACCACCATCACCACCGAGGATGGCAGCATTCGGGTGCAGACCGGATGGACTCGCAAGAACGCGATGGTGCGCGGCGAGGGATACACCCTGATGCCGGTGTTCACCGTGGGCCTGCCCACCTTCTTGCGCGGCCTCGGCGATGAGCGGAGCGCGCCCATCGTGCTCGGCGCGCAGTCGCTGTCCGGCGAGGTGCGGGTCCAGACGCCATCTGGACTCACGCTGGGCGGACTTCCTGCCAACGAGTTGGTCAGCGAGGGGCCCCTGCGGTTCGAAGCGAACTGGTCGCTGGAGGGCAACACGCCGGTGCTGCGCTGGGCGCTGCAGTTCGACGAGGATGTGGTGCCCGCGAGCGCGGGGCCCACGGTGTCCGCCATCGGCGCCGCCATCGACCGGGTCGCCAGTACGCAGTTGGTCTTGGAGTAGGCGATGGCGTTGGAGTCGCGCAACCCAGCCACCGGGGCCCTCATCGCCCGCCACGATTCCCACAGCCCCGCCGAAGTGCAGCGGCGACTGGCGGAGGCTCACGCGGCCCAGCGCGCATGGGCGGCGCGTCCGGTGGCCCAGCGTGGCGCCCTGCTCAAGCGCATGGCCGCGCTGCTCGTCGAGCGCAGCCATCCGTTCGCTTGCACCATGACCGAGGAGATGGGCAAGCCCATCGCCGAGGCCGTCGCCGAGGTCCGCAAGTGCGCGTGGGTCTGCGCCTACTACTGCGACGAAGGCCCGGCGATGCTGGCGCCTCAGAGCGCGGACGTCGGCGGGCCCGAGGCGTTTGTGCGCTTCGATCCCCTGGGGGTCGTGTTCGCGGTGATGCCCTGGAACTTCCCGTTCTGGCAGGTGTTCCGCATGGCGGCGCCCGCGCTGCTGGCCGGCAACACGCTCGTGGTGAAGCACGCGCCCAACACGCTGCGCTGCATGGCGCACATCGAGGCGCTGGCTCGGGATGCTGGGCTGCCGGCGGGCGTGCTCAGCTCGGTGCAGGTAGAGGTGGCCGCGGTGGCGGGGATCATCGCCGATGCGCGGGTCGCCGCGGTGACGGTCACCGGCAGCGAGCGGGCCGGCGCCGCGGTGGGCAAGGCGGCTGGCGAAGCACTCAAGAAGGTGGTGCTGGAGTTGGGTGGCTCGGACCCGTTCCTGGTGCTCGAGGACGCCGATCTGGACGCTGCGGCCCAGGCAGCAGCCAGATCACGGTGCCTCAACTCCGGGCAGTCGTGCTGCGCGGCGAAGCGCTTCATCGTGCTCGACAGCGTCGCCGATGCGTTCGAAGACAAGCTCGTGGCGGCCATGGGGGCCTTGACCGTGGGCGATCCGATGAACCCGCGCTCCAAGGTGGGCCCACTGGCGCGCCCGGATCTGCGCTCCGCTCTTCACGCCCAGGTGCAAGCGAGCATCGATGCAGGGGCGGTGCGTCGGCTCGGCGGCGAGATCACCTTGAGCAGCGAGCTCTCACCGGACTGCTTCTATCCGCCCACCGTGCTGACCCGCGTGACCGCGGACATGGCTGTCGCCCGGGAAGAGACGTTCGGACCCGTCGCCGCCGTGCTGCGCGTAGCCGACGAGGCTGCGGCCGTGGCGATGGCCAACAACACCGAGTACGGGCTCGCCGCCTCGGTGTGGACCGGCGACCGTGAGCGCGGCAAGCGCATCGCCGCCCAGCTGCACACCGGGGCGGTGTTCATCAACAAGATGGCCGGCAGCGATCCCCGGGTCCCCTTCGGCGGGGTCGGCAAGAGCGGCTACGGCAGAGAGCTCGGCGCCTTCGGCCTGCGCGAGTTCGTGAACGTCAAGACCGTCTGGGTGGAGTAGCCGAGCGGACGCAGGCAGGAAGCTTGACGAAGAGATCGGGTGGATCGGCCATTCCCCGACGGGAACGAGCGGTCGTTCCCAGTTCGGGGATGGCCGAGGCGCCCGAGGTCGAGGAGAACGAGGGTGTGCGAGGAGGCGTACTCAGGTACGCCGCACGAAGCAGGCACGAAGGTCGACGAAGAGATCGGGTGGATCGGCCGTTCCCGGACGGGAACGAGCTAGTTCCGCTCCCAGGCGACGTAGTGGATGTTCTCGGTGTTCGCGTTCAGACGCACCGTCATCGTCGATGGCGTCATCTCGCGATGCCGCACGTTGACTGCGCCGCTGTTGTTGGTGTCGTTCACCGTCATCACCGCGTGGGGCGAGTCGGTGAACATGCTCGGCGGCAAGGGGATGGCGCAGCTGCTCGAGCAGGTGTTGTTCGCGTTGAAGACGCCGGCGTACCAGTGCCATCGCCCGGCGTTGTACTCGCCCGGATCCATCGCCACCCACTGCAGGTTGTCCATCGTGGAGTCCACGTAGACCTCAAAGCCACCGGTGGTCACGGTGTTGATGACCCGCGCTGAGGTGGGCCCTGACTGGTTGCCCGTCTCGTCCATCATGATAACCACGACCGGGGGCTGGGCGAACGGCGTGCCCGCGTTGGGGAAGAAGACGGCCTGACCGTTGGTGACCGGGCCCGTCACGATGCCGGCCTTGACGTTCTTCTGGTCGATGGTCCACTCACCCGGCTCAATGGCGAAGTAGTCGACTCCGTCCGCGTTGCTGTTGCAGCGGAAGCCCGCCCGGTTGGTGAAGCTGCGATGGAGCCGCATCCAGCTCGCTCCGCTGTCGTTGATGGACTCGTCGATCCCGGCGACGATGACCGGCGGAGCGGCGAAGCTGACCGGATAGTCCACCCAGCCGACGTTGAAGTTGCTGCTCGCCGTGCAGAAGTCGCTGCGGTTGCCGAACAGGTACTGGGGGCCCGAGGGGTACCCCAACGTCTGTCCGCCCACAGTGAGGGTGCCGGTGACGTCGAGGTCGCCGGTGATGTTCACGTCACTCCCCAGGGCGATGGGACCCGTGCCGCCCGCGATGGCGCCTGCCACCGAGTCGCAGATGGGCGCTCCCGTCGAGTCGAACCCGACGACGACATCCCCCGCCGCGCAGCTCACGCTGGTGTAGGGCGGCTCACACAGCAGCGAGCCGGTGGTGTCGATCCCCACGGCCACCTCACCGCCGGGGCAGGCCTGGTTGCTGAACGCGAAGTCCGCGGCGCTCGGCCCCGTGGCGCAGGTCAGGGCTCCGGTCACGTCGAGCCCGACGGCGAAGCTGCCCCCGGGGCAGCCCTGAGGCCCAATGGCGATCCCGGGAGGCAGCGTCACCTGGCTGGAGCCCAGCACGCCCAGGATGTCGCCGGCGGCCACATTGCCCGCGTGCTCCGCGTAGGCCGAGTAGGGCGTGCTGGCGAGAAACACCCGTGCCATCTCTGGGTCGGAGGACACCGTGATGCCGAGCCACAGGCCGTCGTTGTCCGCGAACAGCAGCGGGTCCAGCGTGCTGACCTCACCGAGGTAGATGGAGAAGAGGCCGTCGACGAACTCCACGGACACGGTCTCGTTCCACAGCGATACGCCACCGGTCTCGTTGAGATACAGGCTGAACACCACGGGCAGAGTGCCGTTGATGGTGGCGCCGGCTGCGTCCGAGAGCACACCCTGCACGGGGTAGTACGGGTTCTGCTGCGCGTCCGCGGTCGCTGGGAAGAGCAGGCCGAGGCCGAGGGCAAAGATCAGGCTCGCGACAGTACGCATGGCGGTCCTCTCAGCGTGCAGCGCGCACAGCCCCGGGACCCAACTCCAGCTGGTAGCCGGCGCTCGTGCGGCTGCCGACCGGCTCGGCCGGCGCAACGTAGAGCTCCAGCGAGTAGCTGGGAGAGGTCAGGACCGCACCGCCGCCCGTCATGGACGTGAACTCAAAAGGTGGGAGTGGAGTGGTGGCGTCGTCGTCATCGCCGGTCGCGTCGTCGTCATCGCCGGTCGCGTCGTCGTCATCGCCGGTCGCGTCGTCGTCATCGCCCGGGAACGTGCTGTCGTCATCGTCCCCGGGGGGGGCCGGTGTCAAC
>Ga0222662_1000360_pt1 | contig 39665 bp, 38 predicted proteins | sample AntAcemetagen600_FD_179821 | JGI IMG/M metagenome (GOLD analysis project Ga0222662, IMG submission 179821) | Saline water microbial communities from Ace Lake, Antarctica - #600 | ecosystem: Environmental > Aquatic > Non-marine Saline and Alkaline > Saline | place: Antarctica: Ace Lake... | reverse complement strand
ATCCGCAGGACGCGCTTGCGCGCCAGTCGTCATTCGGAGTGCCTGGACACCAAGCTGTGAGCGGCCGACAGCGGCAAGGCGGTCCCCCGCCGCGCAGCGCGCCCCGCGCGCGTAGCCCCCTCGGTCGTCTTAGCGCATCGCCTGCGTAGGCCTCCGAGGCCGTAGCCGCCGGAACGAAGCCCCCATCTCCGCCCCCTACCCGTTGTACTCCCTGCCGAAAAACTCGTAATTCTTCTTGATGAACTCCTTCCAGTACGCCGGGGTCTCGTCTTCGTCGAAGATCGCCTCAACCGGGCACTCCGGCTCGCAGAGGCCGCAGCCGATGCACTCCTCGGGGTCGATGTAGAGCATCTTGCCGGTGGCGTCGTCGCCGACTTTCCAGCCGTGATCGGGGTGGATGCAGTCGACGGGGCAGACCTCGACGCATGCGGTGTCACAGACGCCCACACAGGGCTCGGCGATGATGAAGATCATGGGCTCTCTCTCAAGTCAGGGCGCGTCGGGGCGATGCCCATCACGCTCTGCAGTCGGGCGGCGATGACGTCAGCGCGGGCCAGGACAGCCGGCGCGGCGGCCGCGGGGATGGTGGAGGCGACCTCGAGACGAAAGAGGGACAGCCAACGCGCGAAGTGCCGCGGCGTGACGCCTCGCAGAGCCTGATGCACGGCCGGAGGGTTGCCCCGATACCCGGGTTGATGGAGCAGCACCGCCGCCCAGAATCGCTTCATCGTCGCGAGGTGGGGTTCCCAGTCGGCGATGGCGCCCTCGAAGATGGGGGCGAGCTCCGCGTCCTGCCGGATGCGGACGTAGAAGCGGTCCACGAGCTGGTCGATGTGGCCCTGAATCAGGACTTCGCCGCGGTCGCCGTGGAGGTCTGGGTTCGGGATGTGGCTCGTCGTGGATTGCACCATTGGGTCCTCGATCGAGAGAAGTGGAGTTGCAGACTCCAAATAGAGTAGCCTCACTTCCATGCACTTGACCGAGCACACCGACTTCGGCCTTCGGGTTTTGCTTCTCCTCGCCCACCGGAACCCGCAGCGTCAGTCGGTCAAGCGGCTCGCCACCGAGTACGAGGTGTCCTATCCGCACCTGCAGAAGGTGGTGCAGAACCTGGCCGGCGCGGGCTTTGTCGAAACCCACCGTGGTCGGGGAGGCGGAGTGCAGCTCGCCCGGGACGCGGAGGACATTTGTGTGGGGGACGTGGTGCGCGCGCTGGAGCCTCACCTGGCACTCGTGCCGTGCCTCGGCCCCGACGACAGCTGCGCGATCACCGGGGGGTGCGGGCTGACCGAGGTGTTCGCGAGGGCGAGGCGGGCGATGCTGGCGGAGCTGGACCGAGCCACCCTGGCCGACGTCACTCAGCAGAGTCCGGCCCTCATCCTGCTGCCGCGCACTCGCGCCTAACGAAGGCCCCCTCACCCAAACAAGCGCCGAAACTCCCTCGGCGCCCGTCGCCGCCGCTTGCACCGCGTCTCTCCGTCGAGGAACGAGATGCTGACCGCTCTGCGCGGCGCGTCCGTGGAGTTGCGGCCGGTGCGATGCCAGGTGTGGTTGTGCACGAGGAAGCTCTCGCCCCGCCGCGCGGGCAGCGCCACCGCACTGCCCTCGGCATCCACTTCATCGAGGCGCGCCTGGGGAATCGTGCCGCCCTCCGGTGTCGCGAGCCCGCCTTTGTGGCTGCCGCGCACCACTTCGAGGCAGCCGGACTCCCGAGGCGCGTCGTCCAGCGCCGTCCAGACCTGCAGGAACGGCGCGCGGTCCAGCCCCCAGAACCGCCCGTCGTCCTGGTGCCAGGGCACCGCCATCCCCACCTGTGGCGCCTTGTTCCACAGCACGGACCGGTAGAGCCTGACGTCGTCTCCGAGCATCTCGCGGGTCAGCGCCGCGAAGAACGGGTTCTCGATGAAGCCCGCGAACTGCGGGTCCGCCTCGAGCTTCTCGAGCTTGCGGTATCGCGCCGACGGCCCGACCCACCCCGCTCCAAACTGCAGGTCCTCGTACCGTCCGCTCGGCGAGTCGTGTTGATAGAACACGCCGGGGTGGGGATCGGCGCCGCCCATCAGCGCCTCGGCGCGCGCGGCCAGATCTGCGGCCGCCTCCTCGGTCAGCACCCGTCCCAGCGGAGCGAACCCGTGCTCAACAAAGTGCGCGACGGCACCGGCGAGATCGAGGGTCTGGGTGTCTGGTGACAGCATCGGTCCCCTTGTACCCGCGCCAGCCCTCGCCCGCCCTCAGAACGAACAAGGCCCGCCGGGATCACCAGCGGGCCATGTTCAATATCCTGTCTGGGAGACCGCGCAGCGAGCCCCCACCTCTCTACGAGAGGATGCTCTGCAGCTTGAGCGCGAGGCCCATGTCGCCCTTGACGCGGAGCTTGCCGGTCATGAACGCCATCTGCGGGTTGAGCGTGCCGGCGATCATGCCGAGGAAGTCGGCCGAGGTCATCGAGATCACGCACTGCGCGGCCTCGTCGGTGCCCGTGCTCACGCCGGAGCCTTCGCCGCCGAGCTTGATGACCCACTCGCCGCCGTCGTCGCCGGACAGGTTGAACTGGTAGGTCGCGTTGACGCCGAGCCCGTCCGGGTTGGCGATGATCTGGTCGTGCTTGTTGGTGAAGAACTCGGCAGGGGTCATGGGAATCCTCGGTGGGGTGAGAGCGTCGGGCCCCAACCCTTGTGGTTGCTTGCGCCTAGCTGCTGAATGACGATTCAGTCAACGCGACGCGGCGCAAGATACAGCGGCTTTGCCCGCACCGGCAAGCACGATCCCCGGTTCCGCGCATCCGCGACTATGTTGCGGGGGTGAAGCGCCTCTCCGCCCTGCTCCTCGGAATCGTCCTCATCGGCTGCGCGCCCAGCCGCCGCGCGCCCTCCGCGACGTCCACCGTCGCGTCCACGGCGACCGCACCATCGGGCACCTGCGCGACGCCATCACAGCCCCGAATGACCAGCGGCGGCGTCGAGCGCGAGGTCCTCGTGCTGGCCCCGCCCAGCCCCCGTCCCGGACTCCCGCTGGTCTTCGTCTGGCATGGGCTGGGCGCCACCGCCGGCTCGATGGTCCCCCGCATGGGGCTGCGCGAGCTCGCCGCGTCCGGCGCCGTCGTCGTGGTGCCGCAGGCCCGCCCTCAGGCCGAGATCGGCTGGGACCGCGACGATCTCGTCCTCTTCGATGACCTGCGCGCCTGCATGTCCCAGGCCTACGGCATCGACCCGGGCCGTGTCACCACCTCGGGCTTCTCCGCCGGCGGCCTGTGGTCCACCTACCTGCTGTTTCATCGCGGCGACGCGCTGGCGTCCGCCGTCATCCTCAGCGGGGGCGTGCTCCCTCCCATCCTGCCGTACAGCCGTCCGCCGTGGCCCATCCCCGTGCTCCTGTTCGACGGCGGGCACAAGGACATCTATCGCAAGGGTCCGGTGGTCGTGCACTTCGACACGAACACCGAGCGGCTGCGCGATCTCCTGCGCCGCGATGGCCACTACGCCGTGCACTGCCGACATGCACGAGGCCACTCCATCCCGAGCACCCGCCAAGGGCTGATGCATCGCTGGGCCCTCGCCCATCGCCACGGCGAGCCGTCGCCGTTCCAGTCCGAAGCGCCTCCCCCCGGCTGCACAGCCCAGTAGGGGGTTCGCTGCACCCCGCTTCGGGTCAAGTTCTGCCTGTTTCGTCCGACAACGAGGGTGGCTCTCACTCTCGGAGGACAATGTTCGGAGACCAACCCGCCTGGCGCCGCGTCGCGGCCCCGGCTTCGCTCTCGGTGGTCGTGGCCGCCGCCTTGGTGGTCGTGCTCGCCCTTGGCTTCGGCCACTCCCGCGAGGTCGTTCTCCAGAGCTATGGCGAGCACGAGCGCGTCGTCGCGAACAGCACGTCGGCCCGCCTCAGCGACCTCGACCGCCGCATCGCGTTCGCCGCCGACCAGCTCGTGCACAGGCTCGTCATCGATCCCGCCGACGACGAGGCCGCCATCGAAGCCAGGGTGCGTTCGCTCTGGTCCGAGATCTTCCCGTCCTTGGGCGAGGAGCTGTCCGTGCTGCGCGCTCACGAGTTCGAGGTCGCCGTCGAGCGCGGTCACGCCCACCACCATCCGGCGCCCCGAGACAGCGCCGCCCACGCCCTGGCGTGTAGCGCCTGCATCGGGGAGGGGAGCACGCTGCCGGTGGACATCGCGCTTTCGCCAGGCGACCCCAACACCCGCGTGGTGGAGATCGCCCTTCCTCTCAGCCTCGTGGCCGAGCGCCTCGCCGCCGCGGCGCGCGTCGATGCTCGGGGCGATGCCATCTGGTGGGCCGATCAGGCAACCGGCACCTTGCTCGGCTCGCCGTCCAGCGACTACATCGGCACGGACTTGCGCGCCGCCGCGATGCAGTGCGCGCCGCAGATGGCGCCGATCTTCACGGACTCTGGACCCCGCACGGGCACGCTGCGTTACTGCTGGCCAGACGAGCATGAGTCGATCGAGCGCGTCGCTGGCTTCGCCCGGACCCCGTTCCTGGGAATGCGTACCGTCGTCGGGGTCTCCACGGACGTGCAGCTCGCCACGGCGTCCCTCAGCCGTGCGCTGCGCTTCACCGTGATCGCCGCTGCCATCGTCTTCTCCGCGGCGCTCGCGTTCCTGGTCTGGCTGCTCGCCACCTCGCGAGCGACCCTACTGCGCGACCGCAAGCAGGCGCTGGAGTCCCTGTCGTCGCTGGGCAACGCTCTCGAAGCTCGCGACCGCTACACCCGCTTCCACAGCGAGAACGTCGGCATCTACTCGGCAGAGTTGGGCCGCCGCCTCGGGTTCGGCGCCGCGCGCTGCGAGGAGCTCCGCTACTCCGGCCTGATGCACGACATCGGCAAGATCGGCATCTGCGACGGTCTGCTCAACAAGCCTGGCCAGCTGGACGCTGACGAGCGCAAGGAGATGGAGCGGCACCCTGAGATCGGCGAGCACATCCTGAGCAACCTCAGCTGGGCCGAGGGCATCGCATGCGTCGCCGGATGCCACCACGAGCGCATGGACGGCGGCGGCTACCCCCGCGGCCTCGCTGGCGACGCCATCCCGGAGCACGCCAGGATCGTCGCTGTCGCCGACGTGCTCGACGCCCTGCTCACCGATCGCCCCTATCGGGCGGCCATGGCGATGGACCGCGCCCTGGCGATCATCACGGAGATGTCTGGGCCCCACCTGGACCCCCGGGTGGTGAACGCGTTGCTCACCGACCCCGAGTCGCTCGTCGCTCTCGGCCGTGGGTCCCGGCCCGCAGTGAGCCACACCCGTCTGCGGGCGGTGGCCATCGTCTGATTCTGCACCCCGCAATGAACCTACTGCTCGCGCGCGTCGTCCTCGATGGCCTTGTCGGTGCGGGAGAGGTTGCTGCCCTCTTTCTTCTTGCCGACGCCGGCGAGGTTGCTCAGGCCCATGACGATGAGGATCGTGCCGACAAGGGCGACGACGTCCCGGGCGGTCCAGGCAGAGAAGTCTTCGAGGAAGATCTCCATTAGGCAACGGCTCCTGAGCTGCGCAGCGCCTCGATCTGCGAGGCAGTCAACCCGAGGCCCGCGAGGACCTCATCAGTGTGGGCGCCGGGCAGGGGAGCGCTCCCACGGAGGGGCGCGCCGACCGGCGTGTCCGCCCAGTGTACGGGTGCGCCGACCAACGTCTCGCTGCGCAGGAATCCTCGGGCCGCGAGCTGCGGGTCCGCGCCGATCTCATCGGGCCGCCGCACCACGGTGACGCAGCAGTCCACGCCGCGCAGCGCCGCCTCCCACTCGTCTCGGGTGCGTCCCGCGACCACCGCCGCCACCGACGCCCGCAGCGCCTCCTGCTCCGGGACCAGCAGCGCCGGCACGGCCATCCACTCCGGGTGGGCGCACAGGTGCGCGAAGATCTCGAAGAACTTCGGCTCCAGGGCCCCCACCGCGAGGTGTCCGCCGTCCTGAGTCTCGTACACCGAGTACTGGGCCAGCCCGCCGCTGAGCAGCCCGCGCCCCCGGGGCTCAGGCTCGCCTCCCGCTGCGACCGCGGTGTTCCACGCGGCCACCATCGGCGCCGCGAACCCTGCGATCGCATCGGTCAGCGACACATCGAGCCACTGGCCCTCGCCGGTGCTGGCCCGTCGCAGCAGCGCGCCCAGGATGGCGATGACCGCGGTCTGCGCCCCCACGAGATCCGCGGTCGGCGGCGTGCCCAGCGCCGGTCCTCCGCCCAGCGAGCCCTGCATGTGCAGCATGCCGCTCAGGGCCAAAAAGTTCATGTCGTGACCGGCGTCGCCCGCCATCGGCCCCGTCTGTCCGTAGCCACTGACCGAGCAGAGAATCACGTCGGGCTTGCGCGCCGCGAGCACTTCGTAGGACAGCCCGAGGCGCGCCATCACGCCGGGCCGGAACTGCTCGAACACCACGTCGCTCTGGGCCACGAGATCGAGCACCAGCTCGCGCCCGGCGTCCTGCTTCAGGTCCACGACGATGCTGCGCTTGCCGCGGTTGAGCACGTGATAGAGCGCCGAGACCGGCCCGAGCATCGGCGGCATGAACCGCGCGTAGTCACCGAGACCGGGGCTCTCGACCCGCAGCACATCGGCGCCCATGGCGGCGAGCTGCCAGCTCGCAAACGGGCCGGGCAGCAGCCGGGTGAGATCCAAGACGCGCACGCCCTGCAAGCAGGGAGCGGGGGCGGCGCAGGCGGACGGGCTGTCGTTCACCGCGCCACCATAGGGCGCAGGGATGCTGGGCGGAACCCGTCAGGGAGCCAGCGGATGGCGCACCGAGAGCACCGCGTCCATCGCCGGCCCGTCCACCGTGGTCAGCGAGCCATCGCTCCACAGCACCTCCACGCGCTCCACCGCCGTCGCGTCGCCCAGCCCAAAGTGCGCCACCGGGCTCACCGCGCTGTGGATGCCGGTCGTGCCGACGCCGATCCGCCGCCACTGAGGCGTCTCCGTGCCGTGCCACACCATCACCCGCGCGCCGAGGCCGTCGTCGTTGCCCGGCGGTCCGCTCAGCGCCACCCGCAGGAAGTGGTTCCCCGACGGCGTGGGGTCCTGGATCATCACGGCCCCGACGTGCGAGGTGAACACCAGCTCGAGCATGCCGTCGCCGTCGATGTCATCGGGCAGCACAGTGCGCCACCCGTCGCCCGTCGGCGGCAGGGTCTGTTCGAACCCCTGCACCTGGGCGTAGCCGTCGCCCACGTGGGTGAACACGTCCACGGTCTGTCGCGTGTCGTCGATCAGCAGGTCGGCGCGGCCGAACGCCACCACGAGATCGAGGTCGCCGTCGTTCTCGACGTCCACAAGCTCCACTGCCCACGACGCGATCTGGGTCTCGGGATCCTGCACGACCACGCCCATCTCGGCGGCGATCGGCGTGGCCACCCCGTCCCCCACCGACAGCATGTGCAGCCGGGAGAAGTTGTCGCTGACCACGATCTCCGTCGTGCCGTCGCCGTCCACGTCGCCCTGAGCCAGGCCCATTCCGTCGATCTCCAATGCGAGCCCCCAGTCGGCGGCGACCTCGGGCCACTCGCTGTCGTCGCCGGGGTTGAGGAACAGGGCCGCCGGCCACAGCACCGAGCCCCGGTCGCGCACCGTGAACAGGTCCAGATCCCGGTCGCCGTCGATGTCGATCCAGGTGGACGCGTACGTCTGGCCGATGCGACCCGACTCGGGCATCCGCTCCGAGATGTCATCGAAGACGAAGCCGCCGCGATGCAAGAGCAGCCGATCCGCGTGAGCCCCCGGCGCGCCGCCATCGGGGTTCGCCAGCGACTGCGTGCCCACGTACAGCGCCAGCGTGCCGTCTCCATAGAGATCCGTGACTGCGATGTCCTCCGCCCGGGCGTCGTCAAAGACCAGCACGTCGTCCACGTGAACGAACTGCGCCCCGCCGAGGTTGCGCCAGGCGCTCACCCTGTTGTCGCCGCACAGCAGCAGGTCTCGCAGGCCGTCGTCGTCCAGGTGCAGGCCCACCGCGCAGGCCGACATGGGCACCGCCTCCAGCTCGGGGTTGGGCCGCCGCGCGAAGCCGCCCAGCCCGTCGCCCACAAACACCGCCGGACCGCTCCAAGGCGCGGTCAGCACCAAGTCCGGCGCTCCGTCCCCGGTGAAGTCCATCAGCGCCGCGCCGCCGCCGTTGGTGCGGTCTTCGCCCTGCTCCACCGAGCTCGCGCCTCCCGAGGGCGGCTCGGACACGAAGGCTGGCGCGGGCAGGCGCCGCCACCCGTTGAACTCCGGGGCTGGAGCCGCGCCGATGTATCCCACGGGCTCCGAGGTGGGGCACCCCAGGAGGCTCAGCGCCCCCAGCATCAAGACAGCACGCACCGACAACTCCCTCTCGACTCCCGCGGCGCCCAACATACCCGGGGCTCCGGCCGATGCCCGGGCCGTTCCCAGCCCATTGGCTACGCTGATTTGGTGCGCATCGCTCTGCTCGCTATCGCCTGTCTCCTGTTCGGTTGCTCGGATCCCTCTGCCTGCCGCGAGCCAGGGTTCATCTGCACGGCTGTGGGCACCGGCAGCGCTGGATTCAACGGCGACGGACTCCCGGCCCTGGAGTCGGATCTGTACCTGCCCGTCGCGCCCCTGGTCGATCCAGGCGGCCGGCTCTGGTTTCTCGACTGGAACAACCATCGCCTGCGTTTCCTGGACGACGATGGACTCGTGCAGACGGCGGTCGGCAACCTCCTCCCCGGCGACGGGCCCCAGGACGGCCGCGAGCGAGGCGCCGGCGCACCGGGGCTCGAGGTGCCCATGAACCACCCGACCGATCTCGCGATGCGGGACGGGCAGCTGCTGCTCGCCGTGTGGCACAACCACAAGATCCGCAGCTACGACCCGTCGACCGGCCTCGTGCGGATCCTGGCTGGGGACGCCCCGGGCTTCCTCGGCGACGGCGGACCCGCGAGCGAGGCGCTGCTCGCGTATCCCTCGGCGCTCGACGTGGGCCCCGAGGGGCGGGTGTGGATCGCGGACAACGAGAACGGTCGGCTGCGCGTCATCGAGGACGGCCAGATCGACACGGCGGCGGGCTCGGGCGTCGTGGGGTTCAACGGAGACGGTCTGGCGGCCCACGAGTCGGACCTGGGCTTTCCGCCCGAGCCCGGCGGCGGCGTGCTGGTCGGCGAAGGCGCGGTCTGGCTCGCCGAGTCCAGGACCCATCGGATCCGGCGCTTCGATCTTCAGACCCGCACCCTGCAGACCGTCGCGGGCACCGGCGCGGCCGGCTGGGACGGAGATGGGCCAGCGACCGAGGTGGCGCTTGCCTTCCCCCACGATCTGGAGTGGGGCCCCGACGGCGCGCTGTGGTTCAGCGACTCACACAACCACGCCATTCGCCGCCTCGTCGATGGACAGATCGAGACGATGGTCGGCGGCACCGAGGGCTTCGCGGGCGATGGCGGGCTGGCGCTGGATGCGTCGCTGGCGGGCCCGGCGGGCATCGCGTTCTCTCCCGAAGGGGACCTGTACATCGCCGACCAGGGCAACCACCGGGTCCGGCGCGTCCGGCGCGGAGAGTGGTGATGGGACGCTCCGCTGGGGCGACCTGGGTCGTGATGGCCGCGCTCCTCGGCAGCTCCGCCTGCGCGCCAGAGCCCACGGCGTTGTTCACGGTGATGGGCACGGGGGTGGCGGGGCTCGGCGATGACGACGTGGCCGCAGCCCAGGCGCAGCTCTACATGCCCATGGACGTCATCCCCGACGGGACGAACGCCTACGTCGTGGACTGGAACAACAACCGCATCCGCCGCTGGGATCGGGACGGCGACCGCGTCTGGACGGCCGTGGGTTCGGCGCGCAGCGGCGACGGCCCCGACGGAGTGGCGCCGACCGAGTCCAACCTGAACCACTGCACGGATCTCGCTCCGTCACCGGACGGTCGCTGGTTGCTCGCCGACTGGCACAACCACCGGCTCAGGTGGGTGGACTTTGACGCGAACACCATCGAGGCGGCCTACGGCACCGGGGATCCCGGGTTCGCAGGAGACGGCGGGCCCGCGGTGGACGCGGACTTCAGCTACCCGGTGACGGTGCGCTTCGACAGCGAGGGAGCCTTGCTCGTCGCCGACCAGGGGAACAACCGGGTGCGCCGCATCGACGGCGGCGTGATTCAGACCGTGGTGGGCACGGGGCGCGGCACGGGCTTTGATCCGGAGACCGGCGAGGCGCTGGACCGCTGCGTCGGCGCGAACGCGCTGGGCGTGCTGCCTTGCTACGAGGGCGACGGCGGGCCGGCGCTGCAAGCGACCCTCAACAACACCCTGGGTCAGAGCGGCGTGCCCATGGGCCGCATCGAGGTCGATGGCGACGGCGGGCTGTGGATCGCCGACACGAACAACCACGTCGTGAGGTTTGTGGATCCTGACACTGGGATCATCGACACGGTGGCCGGCGCGGGCGCGATCGGCGGGGACGACGGAGACGCGCAATCCGCCACGTTCGCATCTCCCCACGATCTCGCGCTCGCGCCCGACGGCTCGCTGTACATCGCCGACACCGACAATCACTGCATCCGCGTCTTGCGGGACGGCGTGGTGTCCACGGCGGCGGGGGTCTGCGGGGAGCCCGGCTACGACGGTGATGGGGGCCCGCCGGGGCAGGGACGGCTCAACTCGCCGTATGGCGTGGCGGTTCAAGACGACGGGCTGGTGCTCATCGCGGACACGTTCAACCACGTCCTGCGGGCGTTTCGTCCCTAGCTCTCCGCCGGGCCCGGTTGCTCACGCGCGCGGGGTCATTCAGACTGGCGGCCGAATCTGGCACCAGTACGCCAGCGCGACCGCAGAGAGGCTCCACCCCGGAGCCCGCGGCGCCCACCCGAGGACATGCCCCCAATGAGTGGAAAGATCGTCGAGATTCCGCTGCTCGCCATCCGCAACACCGTGATCTTCCCGGTGCTGGCGTTCCCCATCAATGTCGGTCGCGAGAAGAGCCTCAAGGCCGTGGACCGCGCGATGGAGGGCGACCGTCTCATGGGCATCGTCGCCCAGACAGACGCGAAGCTGGAGGACCCCGAGACGGGTGAGCTGCACGTGGTCGGCACGGCGGTGAAGATCCTCAAGTCGGTCAAGATGCCCGGCAACAAGCTCAACGTGATCATCCAGGGACTGTCCCGGATCAAGATCCTCGAGTTCATCCACACCGAGCCGTACCTCAAGGCCCGGGTGCAGATGATCGAGGAGGAGGAGATCAAGGGCGTCGAGGTGAACGCGCTTCTCATGAACCTGCGCGAGCAGGCTCAGAAGATCATCGAGCTGTCGCCGCACATCCCCAGCGAGGCCAGCTTCCTCGTCAAGTCCATCGACAACCCCGCCATCCTCAGCGACATCGTCGCCTCCAACCTGTCGGTTTCGGTGGAAGAGAAGCAGGAGCTGCTCGAGACGCTCGACGTCAAGGAGCGCATGGACAAGGTCATCGCCCTGCTTGGCAAGGAGATCCAGGTCCTCGAGCTGAGCAACAAGATCCAGACCGAGGTCAAGGGGGAGATGGACAAGGCGCAGCGGGAGTACTTCCTGCGCGAGCAGATGAAGGCCATACAGAAGGAGCTGGGCGAGGTCGACGAGCGTCAGGAGGAGTTCGAAGAGCTCAAGCGCATGATCAAGCGCGCCCAGATGCCCAAGGACACCGAGAAGGTCGCGCTCAAGGAGCTGCGCCGCATGTCTCGCATGTCGCCCGGTGCCGCTGAGTACACCGTGTCGCGCACCTACCTCGACTGGCTGTGCGAGCTGCCGTGGAGCAAGTCCAGCGACGACGTGCTCGTCATCAGCGAGGCCAAGGAGCGGCTCGACTCGGACCACTACGGCCTGACCAAGGTCAAGGAGCGCATCCTCGAGTACCTGGCGGTGCGCAAGCTCAAGAACGACATGAAGGGCCCGATCCTGTGCCTCGTCGGTCCTCCGGGTGTCGGCAAGACCTCGCTGGGTCGCTCGGTCGCCGAGTCCATGGGGCGCGAGTTCGTGCGCATGAGCCTGGGCGGCGTGCGCGACGAGGCCGAGATTCGCGGCCACCGTCGTACGTACATCGGCTCGCTGCCGGGTCGCGTCATCAAGGGCATCAAGAAGGCGGGCACCAACAACCCGGTCTTCATCCTCGACGAGATCGACAAGCTGGGCGCGGACTACCGAGGCGACCCGTCTTCGGCGCTGCTCGAGGTGCTCGACCCCGAGCAGAACAGCACGTTCAGCGATCACTACCTCGACGTGGACTTCGATCTCTCCAAGGTCTTGTTCATCGCGACGGCGAACCAGATGGGTCCCATCCCGGGCCCGCTGCGCGACCGCATGGAGGTCCTCGAGCTCCCCGGCTACACGCAGGAGGAGAAGGTGATCATCGCGCGCAAGCACCTGATCACCGAGAACCTGGAGGATCACGGCCTCACCGCCGAGCACCTGGAGTTCACCGACGAGGGGCTCGAGACGCTCATCAGCGGCTACACCCGGGAGGCGGGCGTGCGTCAGCTCAAGCGGGAGATCGCGGCGGTCTGCCGGAACACGGCCCTGCGCGTGGCGTCCGAGGAGCTGACCGAGAAGGCGATGATCGACGCGAAGGCGGTCGAGGAGATCCGCGGGCCCATCAAGTTCTACAAGGAGGTCGCGGAGCGCGTGGCTCGCTGCGGCGTGTCGACGGGGCTCGCATGGACTCCGGTGGGCGGCGAGATTCTGTTCATCGAAGCTACGGCCATGAAGGGCCACGGCAAGATGATCCTCACGGGCCAGATGGGCGACGTGATGAAGGAGTCGGCGCAGGCGGCCATGAGCTACGTCCGTACCCACGCCGAGGAGCTGGGGATTGACGATCAGGTCTTCGAGAAGCGCGACATCCACGTGCACATCCCGGCCGGCGCCATCCCGAAGGACGGTCCGTCCGCGGGCGTGACCATGACCACGGCCATCGTGTCCTTGCTGACGAACCGCCCGGTGAACCACGAGCTGGCGATGACGGGTGAGATCACCCTGCGCGGCAGCGTCATGCCGGTCGGCGGCATCAAGGAGAAGGTCCTCGCGGCGCACCGCGCGGGCATCAAGAAGATCCTGATGCCGGCCAAGAACGAGAAGGACCTCATTGAGATCGGCGATGACATGAACCTCGACATCGAGTTCACGTTCGCCAAGGTCATCGAGGACGTGCTCCAGCTCGCGCTGGGCAAGGACATCCTGGACGGCAAGCCCAAGGGCGAGCAGTTCGACAAGGATGGCAACGTCATCAAGAGCAAGAGCAAGACCAAGAAGTAGACGGCCTCTCGGCCTCTTGATTCGCGTCCGCCCCGCGGTCCCCAACGACGCCCTGCCCCTGGCAGTGGCGCAGGTGGCTGCGTGGAAGGACACCTATCGCGGGCCTGTGTCGCCGGCGTTCCTCGACCAGCTCACCGGCGAGCAGTGGGCGCCACGGCATCGCGGTCGTATCGAGGTGGCTCGAGATCCCCGCTCCTACCTCGTCGCGGAGCTGCAAGGCGCGGTGCGTGGCTTCGCCTCGTTCGGAACGGCACGCGCCCCCGAGCCATCCACGAGCGGGGAGATCTACGCCATCTACGTGCACCCCGAGGCCATCGGACAGGGCCTCGGCTCAGCGCTCTTTGATGCCGCCAAGTCAGCACTGCACCATCGCGGCTTCACCGTCGTGATGCTCTGGGTAATGGTCGGCAACGACCGCGCCATCACCTTCTACGAGCGCAAGGGCATGACCCACGACGGGACCACCAAGCACGATGTCATGCCAGGCATCGGCGAGTGGGACGACCTCCGCTACGCCCTGTAGCCAAGCGTTCCCGCAGGGAGCGCCGAGCCCCCGCAGGGGGCGCAGTTCCCGCAGGGAACGAGCTCCCGCAGGGAGCGCCAAGAGCCCCCGCAGGGGGCGCCAAGAGCCCCCGCAGGGGGCGCCAAGAGCCCCCGCAGGGGGCGCAGTTCCCGCAGGGAACCAAAGCTCCCGAAGGGAGCGCCAAGAGCGCCAAGAACGCAGTTCCCAGTTCGGGGGGGTGGGAGGCGTTCGAGGTCGAGGAGAGCAAGCGACCGCGCGGAGACGTACTCATGTACGTCGCACAAGTGGGAGCGAAGCTCGACGAAGAGATCGAGCGTCTCCCGCCCCCCCGGACGGGAACTCGAGGAGAGCGAGGGGCCGCGCGGAGACGTACTCATGTACGTCGCACAAGCAGGCCGCGAAGCTCGACGAAGAGATCGAAGGTCTCCCGCCCCCCCGGACGGGAACTGGCTACATGGAGCTGTTGAGGAGGATCGTCAGATACGGCACAAACATCGACAGCATCACCAGCAGCACGAGGATGCCGATGAAGATGGTGACGATGGGCTGCACCAGGGAGATGAGCCGACCCTGCATGCGGTCCACCTCGGTGCGGAAGACGTCCGACATGTTGTCGAGCATCTCCGCCATCGAGCCGGACTCCTCGCCGATGACGATCATGTCTCGTGCGTCCTCGGGGATGAACCAGTGCTGCTCGAGCGGCGCGCTCATGCGGCCGCCGTTCTCCACTGACTTCTCCATATCCACCACGGCCTCTTCGATGGCCATGTTGTCCACGGTGCCCCGAGCGAGCCTCAGGCTCTCCAGCACCGGCACGCCCGTGCGCAGCAGCGCCGCCAGCGTCTTGCCGAAGCGCGCCATCGCACCGACGGTGATCATCTTGCCGATGAACGGGATCCGCAGCTTGAGGAAGTCGAGGATGTAGTTGCGCATCGTCACGCCGCGCCACACCCCCACCACAAAGAGCACGACCCCCACCGCGAGCAAGATCTTCACCCACGGGGACTGCAGCGCGTCGCTGAGGTTGAACACCAGCTGGCTGAACCAGGGCATCTCCACCTCGCGGGGCGAGTCCTCGATGAGCTGCTTGAACAGCGGCGCCACGAACAGGAGCATGAACACGAGCGTGCTGATGGTGAAGAAGAACGTGATGACCGGGAAGATCATCGCTTCGGTCACCTTGTTCCGCACATTCTCGTCGTGGTCGAGGTTGTCGGCGAGGTAGCGCAGGTTCGTGCTGAGCTCGCCCGCCTTCTCACCCGCGCGACACAGGGGCACCACGATGCTGGGCAGGCCAGGGCCGTGGGTCTGAAGCGCGGTGGAGAACGCCCCGCCGGCTTCGACGTCGGCGGTGACTCGATTCACGAGCTCGCCCATGCCCTTGGTGGAGCGGCGCCGCCCCAGGATCTTGAGCGCGCGCACCATCGGGATTCCCGCATCGAGCAGGACAGCGAGCTGCCGGCAGAACGTCGAGACGTGTCGGGGGCTTAGGCGGCGGCCGAAGAATCCGGGCCCGGTGGGCGTGTCGAGAGCATCGCTCTCCGCCGGGGTGGCAGGGGCGTTTCGAGCCATTCTCAGTCTCCTCTTAGGTCCGCGGACCGATCCCCCCGCGCAAAGCTACATGGGGCAGATGGGCTATGGCAGCGCGGCTATTGATACAGGACCCGGATGAACTCCTCCACTGAGGTCTCACCCGCGACGACCTTGTGGCGGCCTGCGTCCGCGAGGGTGCGCATTCCTTGCTCCAGGGCCATCTCCCGCAGGGTGCTCTCGGGCTTGCGCTCCGAGATCGCGAGCCGCATGGCGTCGGTGACATCAAGGATCTCGAAGATCCCTCGTCGGCCCAGGTGCCCGGTCCCAAAGCAGGCATCGCAGCCCTTGCCCCGATAGAACGTCGGCCGCACGGGCTTCTTCTTCCTGCGTCGCTTCGGCTTCTCGCCCTCGGCGGGCTCGGGATCGGGCGCCGGCGCGACGAGGTAGCCGTGCTCTTTCAGCCACGCCTCGGTGAGTCCAGCCTGGTCGAGCACCTCGGGATCGATCGCGACCTTCTCGCGGCACTCCGGGCAGATCGTGCGCACCAGCCGCTGGGCCACCACGCCCACGAGCGACGTGGCCAGCAGGAACGGCGCGATGTTGAAGTTGTAGAGCGTGGTGATGGCGCCGGGGGCCGAGTTGGCGTGAATGGTGGAGAGCACCAGCAAGCCGGTCAGCGAGGCGCGCACCGCGACCTTTGCGGTCTCTTCGTCGCGGATCTCACCCACGAGGATGATGTTGGGGTCCTGGCGCATCAGCGCCCGCAGCCCCCGCGCGAAGTCGAGCCCGATCTTGTAGTTCACGTTGATCTGGGACACGTCCGGGAGAGCGATCTCCACGGGGTCCTCGATCGTCATGATGTTCTTCTGGTCGGCGTCGATCTCGCCCAGGCATGCATACAGGGTCGTGGTCTTGCCCGAGCCCACCGGCCCACACGCCAGCACGATGCCGTGCGAGCGCCGCGTGAAGTCGTGCAGCTTTGCGTCTTCGTCCACGTCGAGGTTGAGCAGGTTGAGCGTCGGCACCACCTTCGCGCCGGCGGTGATGCGAATGCTCATGCGCTCGCCGTGGGTCGTGGGCACCGTGGCGATCCGGAAGTCGTAGTGATCTCCGTGCAGCTCGAGGCGGATGTGGCCGTCCTGGGGCTTGCGGCGCTCGGTGATGTCCATGTCGGCCATCACCTTGACCCGGGACAGGACCTCCTCGCCCATGAGGCCGCGCAGGTTGGCGACGCTGTACAGAATCCCATCGAGGCGGAAGCGCGCGCGCATCCCATCGCGCTGGGGCTCGAGGTGGATGTCGGTGGCGCCCACCGCGGTGGCGCGCGCCATGAGCGCCCGGGCCATCTCCGGCGGCGACGTGATGCCCTTGAAGCTGTCCTGATCGATGCGGAACTCGCCCGTCCCGCGGCGGGGACGGTTGCGCTCGCGAGGCGCCCGGTTGCGTCCCGAGCGGGTCACCGCCACTGCGGGGATGGCGGCCTGGGCCTCTCTGACCTCGGTCTCCCACGCGGCGAGAGCCTCGGCGAACGCGGCCGGCGCCTCGACCACGATCTCGACGTCGTGTCCGGTCATCTTCTTGAGCGTCTCGACGAGCGCGGGGCCCGGATCCGAGGGCGACATCAGCGTCACCACGCTGCTCGGGGCGCCGTTGCTGATGGGCATCGCTTCAAAGGCCCTGGCGATCTCGGGCGTCACGGTGGAGCCCAGAGTGGGGTCGGGCACCCACTTGCTCCCGCGACGGCGCCGGAAGCCAAAGAACTCCGCGGTCACGTCGGCTGCGCGGTCCTCGGTGATCGTGCCCTCCGCCACCAGCACATTGAGCAGCCGCTGGGCGGTGGCCGCCGACTGCTTCGCCGCAGCCTTCACCTCGCGGTACGAGCCGATCTCCGCATCGAGCACGTAGTCGAACAGCAGCCCGTTGCGGGAGTGGTGTTCGGGAATGCCGGGGCAGGTGCGCAGGATCTCCGCGAACGTCTCAGCGTCCATCACGCCCGATGAGAGCACGGCCCACCAAAAGCTCCCCGCCGAGCGGGACACCTCCGTCACGAGACCGAGCGCGGCGAGCCGCTGGCCCAGGGCGCCGGCGGCGCTGCCGTGCACATCCAGGTAGTCCTCGACGATCTTCCGGCTCAGGTGGCTCAGGTGCGCGGAGATGCGCTCGATGGCCTTCTCCGGGGACTCTTCGGGGATCACCACCGCCCGGTGCGGGGATGTCAGGCGATCCCCCAGGCGGTCGCTCGCGCGGCGGCCGCCGCTGCCGTCGTCTTCTGGGCGCAGGTCCTCGGGGCGCAGCGGAGCGCTGGTGCCGGACATGCCGGGCATCTCGATCTTGCGAGTCATCGCCTTTACCAGCGATCCCCAGAGAGGGGAGTTGTCGGACGCCATGTGTCTCCTTGCGGGGGCTGCGGGAGCTCCCGGGCTGACAACAATAGAACGATCGACCCGCTATCCGCCCGCGTGAGGCCGACTGTCCGCGCTGAGATGGCGCTCCCGGCGGCGCGCACTACACTCGGGCCGTGCCGAGTCGCCCCGATTTTCCGCTCCGCCACGCCGCGCGCCGCGCCCTGCACGGGGTTGTGGCCCGCGCACGGGGCCGGGGCGGACGCCGGCTGGACCTGCTCGGCGTGCAGCTGCAGGTCCCAACCGGGGTGCCGCACCCGGGTCTCGATCCCAGCGCGGCGTTCCTCCTGCGCACGGTGGGCCCCATGGTCGCGCCGGGACACACCGTGCTCGACGTCGAGTGCGGCGCGGGGCTGGGAGCGATGGTGGCGGTGAGCCGGGGGGCCGCGGTGGTCGCCATGGACGGCAGCGCGGCGTGCCGAGACGCGACCCGCGCCAACGCCGAGGCCGCAGGAGTCACGGTGGTCACCGGCACGCCGGAGCCCGGGCAACTGGCGATCCGCGATGCGCGCCCGCCCCACGATCTGGGGTCCGGCGGGCCGGTGGCGGACGGCTGGGACCTGGTGCTGTGGAACGCGGCCCAGACCAGCGACGCGGAGCGCGGGGTGGTGTTGGCGACCCTACCTTCGTTGCCGAGCCTCATCGGCGAGACCGGGCGGCTGCTGCTGGTGGTCGAGAAGGGCTCAGGGCTCCAGGACGAGATGGCCCGCGCCTTGCCGCGAGAGTACCGGGCGGTCGAGCTCGCTCGGGACCTGGGGCTGCGCCCTGCGTTTGCCGTGCTGTGCCTGGGTTTTGACCGCGAGGCCGCCCGAGCTCGTCGCCACGCCGAGCGCAACCGCAGCAAGGAAGCCAAGGCGTCCGTGTCCCGCCGCAAGTGGGAAGGGAAGGAAGAGAGCCCATGAGACCCCGCCGCATCGCCCGCCGGTTCTACGCCCGCGCCACCCACTGGGGTACGCCCCATGTGCACTGCCCAAGCTGCGGCGGAGACACGACCGTGCCGCCCGCGGGGCAGGAGCTGATCTGCTTTGTGTGCCACGTACGCTGGTTTCGCGTGGACCTGACCGGCGACCACGCCGCCGATTGGGAAGGCGTGCGCGCCCGCGCGCGTGAGCTGGGCGCCCAGGACGACGGCCCTGGCGGGCGACCGGGCTGGGCGGTGGTGTGGCGCCCGCTGATGGTGGACTGCCCCACTGGCGACGGCGGCAAGCGCACCGAGACGCTCGACTGCGCGTTCGGCTACATCCTCTAGTTCCCGGCCGGGGGGACCGGAGGCGCGCGATCTCTGCGTCGAGCGTCGGGCCCTACTTGTGCGGCGTACCGGAGTACGCCTCCGCGTGGGCCCGGCCCCGGCTCCGCGCGGCTCCGAACCACCTGACCGCGCGACGACCTGCTGCACCGGCAATACTCCCCCCGTGAGCCGCCCTCTGCACATCACGCTCGTGACCCGTCACGACCTGCTCCCCGCCGTGCATGGCGCCGCGGTCAAGGTCGTGCGCACCGCTGAAGCGCTCTCCCGCCAGGGCGCGAGCGTCACCATCGTCACCGGCGACCGGGAGTCCTACCACGCGTTCGAGGACGGCACGCACACCGTGCTGCCGTACTCGCCCCGGTGGATCGCCGCCACCCGCGTGCCGCCGCGACTCAATGGCTGGCTGGCTCGCCTCGGGGTGCCCGACTACTGGCAGACCGTGCAGGGGCTGCTCGACTCCATCGGCTACCCCCGCGACGAACACATCCTCTACCAGCCGCTGGTGGACCCCGAGTTCTGGCTGCGCACCCTGTACGTCGGCATCCGCCACAAGACCGACTGGTTCCAGGCCGAGTTCCCCGGCTTCGCTGCGCCCGCGTGGGTCGCCGCCCGCCTCCTGCGCCGCAAGTGCAGCGTGGTTCAGCACAACGTCGAGTGGAAGCGCCTCGCCGACACCACCGAGCTGCCGCCGGAACACATCGCGCGCCTGCGCGGCATCGAGCTGCAGCTGTGCCACCTCGCCGACGAGGTCATCACCTGCAGCAAGGACGACCGCGACCTGATGCTGCCCGACGACTTCGCCCGGGACGAGATCACCGTCATCCCCCACGGCGTCGAGCGCGGCATGTTCCACGGCAAGACCGGCGCCGGCGTGCGGGAGCACTTCGAGATCCCCCGCGGCAACGCCCTGCTCTTCTTCCACGGCACCCTGCACTACTGGCCCAACACCGTGGCCTGCCGCCTCTTCGCCGAGGAGATCCTGCCGCGCCTGCGCGACCGAGGACGCGACGTCTCCCTGCTCGTCGCCGGCATGGGCGCGCCGGACCGCTACACCCATCAGGACCTGATCTACGCCGGCTGCGTGGACGATCTCGCTACCCACATCGCCGCCGCGGACCTCTGCGTGGTGCCGCTCATGGACGGGGGCGGCACGAGGCTCAAGATCCTCGAGTACTTCGGCGGCGGCAAGGCCGTCATCTCCACTCGCAAGGGCGCCGAGGGACTCCTGCTGGCTGACGGCCACGACGTTTTCCTCACCGACGACGGCGACTGGGACACGTTCTGCGACCGCATCGAGCACCTGCTCGACAACCCCGCCGAGGCCCACGCCATGGGCCACAACGCGCGCCAGATCGCCGATGCCTACGACTGGGACCGGGTCGGCGCCGCGTTCCTCGACCTGTACGCCCGGCGCGACCAGGTTCGGGGCACCGACTTCAACGCCAGCTTCTCCGCCGCGGTGCAGCGCGACGCCCGGCCCCTGCCCGAGCTGGCCACGGATCTGGAGCAGGAGCGCGCCCGGGCGTTGGATGCCGTGCTGCGCAAGGAGCGCCGGGGCAACGCGAGCAGCCTGCTCAAGGACGACGCGGTGCCCGAGGTGGTGCACTGGGCCGAGGACGAGGTCACCCACGAGCTCGAGGAGGCCGACATCACCCGGCACATCCCCGTGGATCTGGACTGGCAGAAGCCGCGCACGATGATCTTGCTCATCAACAAGCGCTGCAACCTCAAGTGCGACTTCTGCGACCTGTGGCACTTCACCGACATGATGCCGTTCGAGTCGGCCATCACGGTCATCTCCCGGGCCCCCGCCGCGGGCGTCAAGACGCTGGTCATCACTGGCGGCGAGCCGTTCCTGCACCCACGCATCTTCGCCATCATCGAGTACGCGAAGAACCTGGGGTTGGGCGTCAACATCACCACCAACGGCACCTTGCTGCGCCGCGACATGCCCGCGCTCATCAACAGCCGCGTGGACTCGCTGTCGATCAGCGTGGACGGCTTCAAGGAGACCCACGACGTGCTGCGCGGCGTGGATGGCGCGTACGAGGAGACGATGGCGGCGGTGCGGGAGCTTCAGGAGTCCACGGACATCCACCTCAACATCTACTTCGTGGTCACCAACCAGAACGTGCGGGATCTGGTGCCGATTCACGACTTCGCCCAGGAGCGCGGCATCGGCTTCGACTTTTGGCCGGTCAACGGCTACCCGCATCTGTACGTGACCGAGGGCGAGCACAAGCAGGCGTACCTCGACGCGGTGACCGAGATCGGGACCCGCAACCACGAGGTGCGCGAGCGCATGGACTACTACCGCTACGGCATCGAGTACATGGAGGGCCGCCGCGACCACGTGCGCTGCCTGGGGCTCATCGAGCAGTTCGGCGTGAACCACGAGGGCCAACTCGTGCCGTGCTGCGTGTGGGACCAGAAGGGTCTGCAGGTGGGCAGCGCTCTCGAGGAGCCGCTCGACCAGCTCTTCTACAGCCAGCGCGCCCAGGATCTGCGCGAGCAGGTCTTCGGCACCGGCTGCCTCGATCAGTGCTTCAACCACTCGCTGTACGAGTTCCAGCAGGCGACGGGGCTGCCGTTCGTGGTCCAGGAGGCCACCCGTGAGGCCGGCGACGACGCGTTGATCAAGGAGTCTGGCCAGGCCCGCGAGGGGGAGGCGAAGGCGCGCAAGCGGGCGGCGGCCAAGGCGCGCCGGGCGCGGGAGTTGGCAGGGGAGGGCACGCCATGAACGTGTCGGCGCTGAACCTGTCGGGCTCGTACATGGTGCTCGAGACCACCAACCGCTGCCCGCTCAAGTGCGGCCACTGCGCGGTGGCCGAGGCCGACAACGGGCACCCGCACTACAGCGAGATCAAGCACATGCCGCTGGGCATGGTGCGCGAGCTGCTGGTGGACCTGCGCCGCTCGGGCCTGCGCTTCGACAACCTGGTGTTGTTTTGGCTGGGCGAGCCGCTGTCCCATCCGCGCTTCGCCGAGATGTACGACCTCATCCTCGAGCACACCGGCGACCGCGAGATCTTCGACAAGATCGAGGTGCACACCAACACCTTCCCGCTGCGGCCGCACATCGCCGACCGGGCGCTCAACGACGCCCAGATCCCGCAGGTGTGGCACCTCACGCTGGATGCCATCCGGCCCGAGACCTTCCGCATCATCAAGGGCCTCGATGCGATGGAGAAGAGCCAGAAGCAGGCGCTGTACATGGTGCAGCGCAAGGGCAGCACGGCGGCGCGCTGGCCCAAGCTCGCGATGCAGTTCATCGTCAGCGACGTCAACGCCGACGAGGCGCCCGAGTTCGTGGAGTTCTGGACCCAGGCGTACCGGGACGCCGGCCTGCCCATTGAGACCACGGGCTTTCACGTGCCGGTGCACGGCCCCGAGAACTACATCTTCCTCAAGCAGCTCGACTGCGCCACGCCCCAAGAGCAGGACCAGCAGAACACCGTCTACGCAGGCCTCATGAAGCGGCTCGGGCTGCGCTCGCCGGTGAACGAGAACGCCGAAGAGGTCGTCGGGAAGGCGGTGCCGCGCACGCTGCGTACGCCGTGCTCGGGCTTCTATCTGTCGCCCACCATCGGCAGCGACGGCCGCGTGACCGTGTGTACCCGCGACAACAGCTACCACAACGTGGTCGGCAGCCTGGTGGACGGCAGCTTCAGCGAGCTGTGGCTGCGCAACGCGTGGCTGAACCGGCGCCGCCAGATGGTGGCCCGGGGCGACTACAGCGAGCTGCCGTACTGCCAGGGCTGCTTCATCCCCAGCTCCGTGAACTACTCGGGCATCACCCAGGGCCAGATCGACGGGTTCCTGAGCGACGCTGAGCTCGATGGCGCGCCCATTGTGGCGCCGGACGGCATGCCGCCGTGGTCTCGGCCGTACCCCGACGAGTACTCGGGCCGCGAGGTGGAGCTGACCTACGGAGACCGCACGGGTCCTCGGGACCTGGTGCAGATTGGAAAAGGCTCATGAGCGACACACGCAGCGCGCTGTTCGGGATCTTGGTGGGGGCGATGGTGGCGGGGTGTACTCCCTGCGCCGGCGACGCGGTGTGCGCGGTGGGCGATGGGCTCCCGTGGGGGCTGCTCAGCGTGCGCGCGGTGAGCCCGAGCGACGTGCTGGTGACGGGCTCCTCGCCGGATCCAGCGGCCACCCAGGGCGCCCAGCCGGGGCCCGCAGCGATGCATTGGGATGGGCGCGTGTGGCGTCAGATCGACACGGGCGCCTGGGACGGCGCCGAGCTGTGGTGGGTGTGGGCGGACACCGACGAGGCCGTGTTCGTGGGCAATCAGGGGCTGATCTTGGAGCTGGACCGCGCCTCGGGGGACCTGGCCGCCGTCGACGGCATCGCGGACGACGTGACGTTCTTCGGGGTGTGGGGCGCCACCGGCGAGGACCTGTGGGCAGTGGGCCAGACCGAGGCGGCCAACGGCCCGCCGGCGCTGTGGCGACGACAAGGGGGGGGCTGGGCGGAGTTCGAGGACGCGACCCTCGGTCCGGGCAGCGACGGCGCGGTGTACTTCAAGGTGCATGGCAGCGCGGCGGACGACCTGTGGATCGTCGGCACTGGCGGCACGGCGCTGCACTGGGACGGCGCGGCGCTGACCGACGTACCCACGGACACCGAGGCGGCCACGGCCACGGCGCCCCTGCTGACGGTGGACGCGAGCGGGTCGAGGCCGCTGGTGGTGGGCGGCGCGGGGAACGGTCTGCTGCTGGCGTGGGACGGCAGCGCGTGGCGGGACGAGAGCCCGGAGTTCCAGCCGGGGCTGAACGGGGTCTGTGCGGGAGTCGGCGGTCTCGAGGTCGCGGTGGGTCAGGCGGCGTCTCGGGTGCAGCGCACCGAGGGCGACTGGGAGTCGGATCTCGACCGCGGCGTGAACCTGTTCACCCGCAACGACTGGCACGGGTGCGACATCGACGATGAGGGGAACCTGTGGTCCGTGGGCGGCCGCATCGGCTCGCGCCCCATGGGCGAAGGCGTCGTGGGCTACACCGGCGCCGGCGAGCCCAAGAGCCTGGGCTCATTGCTGGAGTGACTCCCCTGTGACCTTGTCCGGCGTAGGGTGAACTCATGACTCGCCGCGCCGTCTTTCTGCTCGCTGTCAGCTTCGTCATCGTGGTCGCGGTGCTGCTGTTTGTCCGGGTGCGAGACGTCGGCGCCCTGAGCGCGATTGAGGAGCAGGGGCCGTCGAGCGAGGTGTTCGCGGTGTTGGCCGCGTTCGAGGCGGATGAGGCGGTGGTGGGCGAGGCGCTGTCTGGTCTGCTGGACGCGCTGTCGAGTGGGGACACGCCGCTGCTGGACCGCCGGCCCCAGTACGACTGGGTGGACGCGTATCGCACGGAGCCGCTGCGCGAGGCGGACCTGGAGTTGCTGCAGGGCACGGTGGTGGCGCCGGGCGATGACGAGGCGCTGGCTCGGGCGGGCGGGGTGTTCTCGGCGGTGACCGTGGGGTGCAGCTTCGAGGCCCTGGCCAGCGAGCGCAGCGAGGACGGGGTGAGCACGGACGAGGCGTCGTTCGCGGGTCAGGAGTTTCTGCGCAAGCAGTGGGTGCAGAGCCGTCGGGTGACGGTGGATCTGGGCGGCGCGACGTCTGACGTGCTGCTCCGGTTGACCGCGCAGGTCGGCGAGGCGTCGAGCGGGATGTTCACCGTGGCGCAGGCGTGGGAGCTCGAGGTCCTGGTGGACCGCGACGACGGGACCACGGCGCGGCTCCTGGCGACCTGGATGGAGGTGTCGAGCCCGGAGTACGGCGCGGGCAATCGGCTGTGGTCGGGTTGGGTGCTGCACCGGGCGTTCGAGGACGCCTCGGCGTGGACGGCGGCGTGCGGGGGAGGGGTGTCCGATGAGGAGGTGGACGGCGCGGGCCGCGCAGTGGGGGCTTCGGTGCAGGCCGCGCCGCTGTGCCAGGGCGTGCGCATGGTGCCGATCGCGCCACACGCGCGGGAGCTTGAGGAGCTGGTGAGGCGGCAGGACCTTGCGTTTGGCGATCTCGACGCGGAGATCGACAATCAGACGGCGGATCTGCTGGTGAGCCAGGGGCTGCCCGAAGACAGCGCGGTGGTGCGCCGTGCGCGGCAGGGCCGACTCGAGGACCCGGTGGGGACGTGGCAGCGGGACGGGGAGCGTCGCTGGGCCGAGGTGTTCGGCACGCCCCTGAGCGCGATGTCGCTGCGGGAGAAACAGATGATGCGCCGCCTGGTGGACCGCTTTGGGAACACGCCGGATCTGTTGCCGCGGGCGGTCAAGGTCCGGATTCGGGCGCGGTGGCTCAGCGGTGCGCTGGCGGAGTTTCTGGAGACCGATGATGTGCGGATCCCGGTGTGTCCGGGCGACATCGCGTTCGCCGCCCACAAGCTGGGCTGGGAAAGTGCGGCCGCGCGCGAGGCGCACAAAGAGGACCTGGATCTGGTGGTCGCGTCGATGTTGCTGGAGTCCGGCTCGGTGCGGGCGCCGCACGAGTCGCAGTGGGAGGCGCTGCGCGAGGTCTTCGCGTTTGGCGAGGCGCTGCACAGGCTCTTCTCGTCGCCCGCGCCGGACTGGATGGGAGATCCCGACGGCGGCGACGAGGAGATCGACCGGGTGGACTCGAACCTGTAGGGGCGGCTTACAGTCGCTCGAGGCGCATGGCGACGGTGTCGTCGCAGGCGATCGTGAGGTCGCACATCGACCCTGACACCACGCAGTCCGCCCACTCCTCGACCTCGCCGTCTTCGGTGTAGGTCAGGGCCGCGGAGTCGTCGTCGATGTCCAAGACCATGGTGAGATTGTCTTCGCCGTCGCCGAGGTAGTCCATCTCGAACTCCCAACGCCCATCAAGGGCGCTGGGCGGCGCGTCGCACACGTCGAAGTTCGCCGGAATGGCGATGGTCAGCCCCGAGCCGTTCGTCTTGCGCAGGCCGAATCGCACGTCTTCGGGGTCTCCTTCGCCCCAGTCGAAGAACATGTCGCAGATGTCGTCGCCGATGGGCTCAGAGGTGGACCCGAGGAAATCGGGCTCGCCGGCCATGGTGAACTCCGAGGCTCCGTCTTCGTCGATAGCCAGGCTCATGTCGAGCTCGTCGTACTGAAATCGCCACTCGCCCTGCAGGTGGGACGGGGTGATGCAGGATCCGCCGCCGCCGACGCCGTCGCCACCACCACCTCCGCCTCCCCCGCCACCGCGGGCGCAGGACGCCCCGGAGATCACGAGCAGCGCGAGGGCGGACAGAGACAGGATGCGGGCACGGGACATGGGGACTCCGGGGGCGTGGCAGGGCGGGACCGTACGAAGGGCGCGGTCATCCGCCAAGGGTTGCTGACGTGGGCGTGCAACAACCGGCTGCATCGACAGCGGCCTCTGGGAGGTAATGATCAACGTAGAGGACCCGCCATGAGCTTGATCGACCGCATCGTCGAGGCCGCCATCGCTGACGGCACCATGGACAACCTGCCGTTCAAGGGGGAGCCCATCCCCATCGAGGACGACAGCCACATCCACCCCGAGCTGCGCATGACGTTTCGCATCCTCAAGAACGCGGGGGTGGCGCCGCCGGCGGTGGAGGAGATGAAGCGGATCCGGGGGCTGGAGGACGAGCTCGCAGCGTGCGAGGGCGCCGAGGCGGAGGCGGCACTGCGCACACGCATCGCGCGGGAGCGCTCGGTCCTCAAGCTCAAGCTGGAGAAGATCGCCGGCGGGTTGGGGTAGCGCGAGGAGCGGCGGCGCGGGATTCCCGGCTACTCTCCTGGCGTGAACAGTCCTCGCAGCTTCTTCGTCTCCGACATCGCACGCTACGCCCAGGAGGCGCGCGACGTGGTCAAGCTGCGCAAGGCGCCGGGGTTGCCCGAACAGATCCACGTCTCGGTGACCGACCGCTGCACGCTGCCGTGCCGGATGTGCGACATCTGGAAGATCAAGCCGGGCCCCGAGATGACCACGGTGGAGTGGAAGGGCGTGTTCGACCAGATGGCGAGCTGGGCGGGCAGCGTGGGGCTCAACTTCGCGGGCGGCGAGCCGTTCCTTCGCAAGGACTTGTTCGAGCTCATCGGCTACGCCACCGACCTGGGCTTCACGGTCACCAGCAACACCAACGCCACGATGTTCAACAAGCGCCGGGTGCAGCAGCTGAGCGAGTCGGGCCTCGACATCCTGTACGTGTCGATGGACGGGTTCACGGATGCGACCCACGACCACATGCGCGGCGAGGTGGGCACCCACGCAAAGGTGATGCGCACGCTGGACATGGTGGATGCCGTGGACAACCCCCGCGTCATCATCGCGATGATCGTCAGTCGGCACAGCGTGGGCGAGGTCAAGCAGATGGCCGACTGGACCCGGGAGCGCGGGTACCAGGTGGTGTTCCAGCCGCTGTTCAACAACTTCGGCCGCACGTACGACCCCAACTGGTTCGTCAGCTCGCCCCACTTCCCCACGCCAGACCAGCTGCCCGAGCTCGACGACGCCCTGGACTACCTCATCTCCATCAAGGAAGCCGACGGCCACGTGTGCAACAGCGTGGGTCAGCTCAACGAGATGAAGCGCTACTTCCGCAACCCGAGCGTCAGCAACGGCCTGCCCTGCAACGCCGGCCATAGCGACATCTCGCTCGATCCGTACGGCAACCTGCTGCTCTGCTTCTGGCTCCCGCCCGTGGGCAACGTGCGCAAGCAACCCATCCCCTGGATGTGGAACTCCATGAAGAGCCAGCGGAGGCGGTGGGAAGCCCACAACTGCCCGCGGACCTGCAACATGCTGAACTGCAACTTTGAGCATTTGTAGGCTGTTACTCCCCGCTCCGGGACGTAAACTCGAGCCGTGACGTTTCAATTCCCCGGTTTCGATCGCATCACTGCGGACCCGTCCATCCTCGGAGGGAAACCCTGCGTCCGCGGTATGCGTCTTAGTGTCCAGCGAGTGCTGGAATTGCTCGCGGCGAACCCGAACTGGGACGAACTCCTCGTCGGCTTCCCCGAGCTGGAGGAAGAAGATGTCCGTGAGGTGCTGGGCTGCGGCGTCGATGACCGATCGCCTCCTGCCCCTGGACAGCTCCGCCGCGTGACTCGGTTGCTCCTCGACATTTGCGTCGACCGCAGGCTGGTCGGCGAGATGGAGGGGCTTGGGTACGACACGGTCCACGTGTCCGCGCTGGGGATGGCGAGGGCAACGGACGGAGAGGTCATGGCGATCGCCCTCGGCTGAAGTCGACAGACCCGCCCGAACTCCCCCACTTCAGGTCCCTATGTACCCCCTCGTCTTACTCATCGCTGGCCTCGGTCTCCTCCTCGGGTGGGACCACGAGGGGGCCTTTCAGTGGGGTGGCGGGCTCATGTTCTGCGGCTTCGTCGCGTTCATGGAGCAGCTCTACTGGGACGGCGAGAGCAAGGCGAGGCGGTTCATGCCGCCGGCCGCCGCCGAGGCCCTGCTCAGTGACGACCGCCCCATCCCCGAGCCGCTCAAAGGCAAGCTGCAGTCTCTCGCCGGGAGACCGCGGTGATCGCCGGCGGGCTGCTGCTCTCCGCGAGCATCTTCCTGTGGGGCTACGGTCCCGCCTGGCTCGCCACCCTCGTCACCGTGCTCGGGCTGTACGGGATCCTCGTGTCGTCGCTGCGCGTACGCGAGCTCCGCAGCGTTCCCAGGTTCACCCCCGACGAGGCGCGGACCCTGCTGGAGTCCGGTCGCACCCTCGATGAGCCCACCCGCTCGGTCCTGCAAGCCCTCGCGGGCTGAGGGCGCCGCTACTCGTCCCACTCCTCCGTCATCGGGGCGTCGTAGTCGGCGAGTTCGTCGGCGAACAGCTGCACCGCGTACAGAGTCCCCATCTCGGCGACCCGCGCCCGACCCACCACGAGACCCTCGGCGCAGAGCTCGGCGAGGGCGGCCTTTGCGCGCTGCTTGCTCGTTCCGATGTCCTCGGCAACCTCGGCAGCGGTCGCATACCCGACGCGGTACAGATACCGCAGAACCAGGGCCCGCCTCGTGTCCGCCAAGCCGTAGACGGAGCGAGGCGCCCCCCGCGTTCCCGTGGCTTGTCTCCCTGCGGAGCGGAACTCCGGCACCTTCATCAGAGCCGTCACTGCCCGCCTGCCTGCGGGCGTGTCGCGGCCCAGCGCAGCGGCCAACTCGTGCGTCGTGAACACGGCATCGGGTTCGCTCAGCGCGAACTTCCTCATCAGCTTCTCATGCGACGTCATCAAGTCTTGCTCCCATCCGTCAACGAGAGGCTATACGCCGCTCATCCGCTCGTCACCACCTGGTCGCGCCACGGGACGTCGCGCCTCCACCTGACAGCCCCGACCCGGGCGCCCTTCGGCGTGCCGCCCACGGCTGCTAGCCTCCCGCCATGGCCGATGATCCCTCCCGCAGACCGCGCATGCCCGACTTCTCCGACCTCGCGCCGGGCTCGGGCACCGGGGCGAACAAGACCGCCGACTGGACCGACGTCGAGGCGGCCACGCCCACCCTGCCGTTTGTCCGAGACGGTGTGCACGGCACCGCCGACTGGAGCGCCGCCCCGGGAGCGCCCGTCGCGCCCCGCCGCCCCGGGACCGAAGACTGGAGCTTTGAGCCAGGTACCGAAGTAGGCGCGCCGCGTGGCGGCGACGGCGTCAACAAGACCGCCGACTGGAGCGCGCTGCTCGACGACTAGCGGTTCGCTAGAGCTCCGCCACCAGCGCGAACAGCGGGGCGCGCTCGCCCACCACCACGTAGGTCCAGTCCACCGCGGTGAGCGGGTGCCACAGCATCTGCAAGCTGCGACCGTCGCTCTCCACCCGGGTCCACCCCGCTGTGCGCTGGTCGCCCTCGGGCAGCGCATCCCGGTGCTCGAACGCCTCCTGGGTGTACTGCTCGACGCTGAATGCCCTCGCGCGATGCGATGATCGCACCACCACCTTGCCCGCGCTGTCCACGAGGAAGGCCTCCACGTGCTCGGACAGCTCCGGCGCGTCTAGGAACGTGTCGATGAGGTACGGGAAGGCGACGTCCAGCGCGGCCACCCCGAGGAACTCGCCCGCCGGGCTGTACAGGCCCTCCACCGCGGTCAGCAGCAGCCCCATGTCCGACTCGTCCACGTCGAGCATGTTCCACACCGGCCCCGACGTGCCCAGCGCGACCTCGTACCAGCTCTGCGCCCGGGGGTCGTACTCGTCCGGATAGCCCGACGTGGTGCCGGGGAAGTTCACGATGACGCCCGCCTCCGTGGCGACATACGTCCACACCAGCGGACGCCCCTGAGCCCGAATGCCTTGCAGCGCGGCGATGGGGTCGTCATCGGACCGCGCGCCGGAGCCCCGGGCCAGCGCCGCCCGCAGCGTCGGCGCCAGCGTGTTCAGCTGGGCGAGCTGGTCCTCCACCTCCTCCCGAGGGACCCCTGCGGCGATGGCGAGGTCGATGCTCGTCAGGCTCAGGTCCGCCTCGTAGAACGCAGACGGGGCGAGGTCGGGGGGCTCGGCGCCCTCATCGAGCCCAAAGTAGCGCTGGCCCGCTGGACCAGGGCGCAGCAGGGCCTCCTCCGCTGCATAGGTGATGCCTGCCACCACCGCTTCGTAGGTGTGCATCTGCTCGTCGAGGTTGCGCACTTGGCGCGCGGTGATGGCTGCCAGCCGCCCCAGCGCTCGCTCCCGGGCCTCCGCCGCGCGCTCCGATGCCGCCAGCCGCGCCTCGCCGAGGGCGGTGAGCCCCAGGCCGCCGAGCACCAGCAACCCAGCGAGTCCCAGCCCCAGCAGCAGCGCCAGCTCGCGGTTGTGACTGACCCAGCGCTCCCAGCGCTTCAGCCCGACGTCCGGCGCGGCCAGCACCTCTTCGTCGCGGAGGAACCGCCGCAGATCCTCGGCCATCTCCCCCACCGAGTCGTAGCGCTTGCTCGGTTTGAGCGCCGTGGCCTTGCGGATGATCGCGACGAGCTCGCGACGGACCCGGGGCACGCCCGGCGGCGGCTTCAGGGCGACAATCAGCCCCTTGCGCGCGGCCTTGATGCAGTCCAGCGGCTCGTGGCCGGGGTTGGCTCGCTGCAGCGTCACGATCTCAGCGAGGATGAGGCCGAGCGAGTACTGGTCCGATGGCGGCTCCAGCGCGAACGGCGCGCCAAACGCCTGCTCGGGCGACATGTAGGCCGGCGTGCCCACGATGCGCAGGGGCTCATCGCCGCGCTCCGCGGGCACCAGCCGCGCGATGCCCCAGTCCATCACCAGTACCTCGCCGTGCCGGTCCACCATGATGTTCTCGGGCTTGAGATCCCGGTGCACCACGCCCTGCTCGTGGGCGTAGGCCATGGCGTCGCACACGGACAAGAACGAGCGCAGCCGAGCGTCGAGGCCCCGGTCGATGTGCGAGTCCGCAGGCCGCTCCGAGACAGCCCGCGCCGCGTTGATCACGGCCTCGAGCGTGCTGCCGTGTACCAACTGCATGGTGTAGGCCATCGCGCCGTCGTCGCTGGTCTCGAACCCGTGCACCGAGACGATGCTGGGGTGGTCGAGCTGCGCCGTGATCTGCGCTTCGGCCAGAAACGCGGCCCGCTCGGCGGGGCTCGCCTCGGCACCGGCCAGCGTGCGCTTGAGCGCCAGGGTCCGTCGCAGGGCCCGGTCCCGCACCACGAGCACCTCGCCCATGGCGCCGCGCCCCACGATCCCCAGGGGCTCCAGCATCGGCTCGTCGCTGGACTCCAGGGGCTGGGTCCCGTCCGACAGGGTCAGCACCGCGCGCCCCGACGTCAGCGCCGCTCGCGCGGCCTTGCCCGGCAGGGCGCCCCGATGAAAGAGCCACGTGACAAACCCGTAGGGGTTCGGGTCGGCCTCGTCCGTGGAGTAGGCACGCCACAGCGCATCGACGTCGCCGTCGAAGTCCGGGGGGAGCAGCGTGCGCAACAGTCTGGTGTCCATCGGGCCGTCATAGCGGGCACAGCCGGCACGCGCCTTCGGTATTCTCGCCGCCATGAGCAGCAAGCCCTTTGTCGATCGCGTCTTCGCCAACCTGCCATCTGCGGGAGGCAGCTTCTCGTTCGAAGCGTGGAAGCACTCCGGCCAGCCCACCAAGGAAGGCGTGGGCGTGCTCCCCGTGTCCGGCGTGGATGTGGACGCGATGGCCGCCCGCATCATGGACGTGGACCACTACCACGGGAACGTGGACCACGTAGAGGAGTGCCGCACGGTCGCGGACGGCGCCTACTCCCCGCCCCAGTCCGTGCGCTTCTACCAGCGCATCAAGATCCCCGTGCTCGGATCGGTGCATCACGAGCTCGTGCTCGAAGACCTCGGCGAGCGTGACGGCTGGCGCGTGCTGGCGTGGCATCAGCACAAGGGCACCGACGCGCTCGACAAGAAGAAGGGCGCGCGCTCGGAGTACAACGTTGGCGCCTGGCTGCTCAAGCCGGACGCGGTGGCCTACGCGCTCAGCTCCGCGCCCCGCCGCGACGACGTGGGCCGGCTCAAGTTCGCCGCGCTGACCAAGGGCGCGGACGCGGGCGCCACCAAGGTGGTGCAAGCCAACATCGAGGGCATGCTGCGCTGGAGCAAGCGCTGATGCAGCTCGTCGCGACCCTCGCGGTCTACGTCGTGGTCGTCCTGCACGTGGTCTTCGCGTACATGGAGATGGTCCTCTTTCCCACGCCGAAGGGTCGCAAGATCTTCGGTACGAAGGAGGCCGACGCCGAGGTGATGAAGGTGCTCGCCGCCAACCAAGGCATCTACAACGCCGCACTGGCCGCGGTGCTCGGCTGGGCGCAGTACACCGGCCATGGCGACACGGTCGTCGCGATGCTGGTCTTTGTGGTCGTGGTGGGCATCTATGGCACCGCCACCGCGAGCCGCAGCATCCTGTTCTTGCAGGTGATTCCCGCCGCAGCGGCCTTGGGGCTCGTCTTCGCCGCCTGAGCGGTCCCCGGCGGCCTACCAGCCCTCGTTGGTGTGGTTCTCGTTGTGGCACTCGCCGGTGCACCGACCGTTGCCGTCCCGGGTGATCCCGTTGGGCAGCGCGATGGTCGCCTCGCCGTCCACGTGCCGGGCCGCATCCACGATGTCGCCCGCGGAGTCCACCACCGGGTGGCAGTCGAAGCACGCGACGTCGTGCACGATGTGCTCGCGATGCTCGCCGCTGAGCTGGCTCGAGTCCTCGTTGGACACGTCGGGCGGCGCGTGGCAGGTGCCGCAGGTCATGGTGTCGCCGAGCTCGACGTCGCCGGGCTCCTGGCCGTTGCCGTGGCAGTAGTTGTTCGAGCAGCCCTGGTTGCCCCAGTCGGCGCCGGCGGCGAGCCCGTCGCTGAAGTCCACCTCGGCCGCCCCGCGGCTGCTGTCGAAGATGTGCCCCACCGACATGGCGTCCTCGGGCTTGATGTGGCAGCTCGTGCAGTCGTAGGGTGCGTGGATGGTCTCCGTGGTGTGCACGGTGTGCGGGGGGAACGAGGTGTTGGCCTCGTCCACGGTTCCGTCCAGATCCCGGGGCGGCGCGCCGTCGTCGGTGTCCTCGCCGCCGTGGCAGTACGTGCAGTCCTGACGCCAGCCATCGGCATGGCAGCTGTCGCACGACACGTCGGCTGAGCCCGCGCCGTCGAGGTTGTCGCCGTGACACGCGCGGCAGTCGTCTTGCTGCAGCTTGAGCTGGGTCCCGTGTACGTCGGGGTCGTCGTAGCCTGCGGGGTGGTAGCCGGAGCTGCAGCCCACGGCCGCCAGCGAGATCAGCACAATGGAAGCGGCGATCAAGAGTCGGTACACGGCAGGTCTCCAACCACCCACGCCTGCCCCAGACGCAGTGGTCTGCATGAAAGATACGGCAAGACAGCCCGCCGTGCGGATGCCCGGTGGCATCGGCGCGGCTCAGCACTACACTCGCCCCATGAGCATGAAGCGACTCTTGATCTGCCTGTGCTGTCTCGCGTTCCTCGCCCCCGCGTGCGACGACGGCGTCCCCGATGACGACGACGGCCCGTTCGGCGAGCTGGACGCCATCCTCAGCGAGGACCGGCCCACCAAGCGCAGCGAGGTGGTGGCGGTGCCCAACGAGGCGACCCGCTCCATCGTCATGTTCGGCGGCAACGACGCGCCCATCGTCAACCAGACGCCGCGCTCCGCGTTCCGCGACGACACCTGGGTGTTCGAGCCCGGGTTCGGCTGGACCGAGGTCGGCGGTGACGGCCCGTCCGCGCGGGGTCGCTATGGGGCGTCTGCCGATGCGGCTGGCGGCAGGGCGCTGTTGTTCGGCGGTCGCTACCGGGACGCCGACGCCGAGGGCACCGACCCCTACACGCTCTACAACGACTTGTGGGCCTTCGACTTCGCATCGCGCACCTGGGAGATGCTGGACGCCGGTGGCGGCGACGCGCCGGACCCGCGGTACTACCCCGGGGTGGTTTGGAGCCCACAGGACGAGGCGCTGTACGTGTACGGCGGCCTGACCAACACCAGCTCGACGAACTTCCAGATATCGAGTGAGCTGTTCAAGTGGACCGACGCGGACGGCTGGAGCGAGATCCCGGTGACCGGCGACGTGCCGTCGCCCCGCGCGTTCTTTGGCACGACCCTCGACCCCGCTCGCAACCGGATGATCCTCTTCGCCGGCCAGATCGGCGACTTCCAGAGCCTGGCGTACAACGACTTGTATGCCCTCGATCTGAGCTCCGGGGCCTGGGAGAAGCTCGACAACGGCGGCAACGGCCGCCCGTTCACCCGCATGCACCCGCACTTGCAGTTCGACTCCTCGCGCGACCGCATCTTGCTGTTCGGCGGCCACACCGACATCGGTGACGACAACGATCTGTGGGAGTTCGCTGGCGACGGCGACCGCTGGGAGATGGTCTACGAGGCCGATCGCATCGTGGGCGAGCGGTTCGGGTGCCTGGAGAACGCCAGCGAGGTCCCAGGCGACTATGTGGAGCAGGACCTGAGCGCGCCCGAGCGGCGGCAGAAGGCGATGGTCGCGCTGATGTTCGACAACGTGTGGCTGTTCGGTGGCATGCACGCCGAGTGCAGCGAGCACCTCGACGACACCTGGCGCTACGACCTGCCGACCAACACCTGGACCGAGCTCATCGAGGCCCGGACCGGAGAGAGCTGCCTGCGTCGCAACGACGACTGCGACTGCCTGTGCTTGTGAGGGGCGGGCTGGCGCTGGCGCTGGTGCTGCTCGGGGGGTGCGCGGGGCCGGGCACCGAGGACCCAGGCATGCAGCTCGGCACCGGCGAGGTGGAGTTCGAAGCGGTGCAGGACGGGGACACGTTGCCCGTCATCCGCGGGCCCCAGGGCGGGTATCACGTGCTGGGCTCGCTGCTGGCCAAGGGCCTCGAGGCCGGCGACTCCGAGGATTTGACCAGCGACCGCAACCCCACGGTGACCTTCGACGTGATGCACGGCGGGGAGTCCATCCTGCTCATCGGGCCCTTCACCCAGGGCCTCGACGACGCGCCGAGCAGCGCGGACCCCTTCACTCACCAGGTGGTGGGGCGCTTCCTCATCCTCAGCGCCACCGACGCGGAGCTGGACGGGGAGACGGTGACCATCAGCGTGCGCATCGACGACGTAGATGGCGTCTCGCTGGACGACGAGATCAGCGTGGAGCTGGAGCCGCACCCGTTCAATAACTAGTGGTGCTTTATAATCGCCTCAACGAGATGTTGACCTCGTTTGCATCGATGCCCTTGCCCGGCGGCGAGCAGTCTGGTGTTTTGGGTCTGCAACCGGCTCGGCGTCTCGTCGGCCGCTCTGGAGTGACCATGCGCCGCATCCTCGCCGACCTCTCTCTTCTCCTCCTCGCCATGGGCTTGCTGGCCTGCGGTCCCGCCGGGGACGACGACGACGCCAGCGATGACGACGACGCCGTGGACGTCTGCGCGGACTACGAGACCGAGGGGGAGTGGGAGGATCTCGACGAAGACCAGCGCCGGCTGTTCATGGAGTGCGAGGTGGTGCCCGAGATGCGCGACCTGTTCCAGGAGTTCGACGCCGACGAGTACTCCAACTTCAGCTGCGACACGTGCCACGGCGCAGACCGCGAAGAGGTGGACCACGAGATGCCCAACGGGCTCGAGGAGCTGCCCATGGGCGGCTTCCCTTTCTCCCAGAGCGACGACCCTGAGGAGGCCGCCTACGGCGAGTTCATGGAGCAGGAGGTGCTCGGCGCAATGCAGGACCTGCTGGTCCGCTCGAGCGACTTCCAAGATCCGGAGTTCTTTGGCTGCTACGGCTGCCACGAGTAGTTCCGGGGCGGGGGACGGCGCGAGGCACGCGATCTCGGCGTCGAGCGGCGGCCTCCCTTGTGCGGCGTACATGAGTACGCCTCCGCGGTCGGCCTTGCTCTCCTTGACCTCGCGCGCCTCGCACCGCCCCCCGCCTCCGGAACCGTCGGGCGGCCTTCGGCCTTCGGGCCTTCGGCCCTCGTGGTGGCCTTCGGCCTTTGGCCTTCGGCCTCCGGCTACATCGTGCTTCGCACGCTCCATAGCCACAGGAAGAGCACGCCGAGCAGCGCCGGGCTCACCGTGTAGAGCACGACGTGGGCGGCGTCTCCGGCCCGCTCGCCGAGGGCGCGCTGGAGCGAGACTCGCCAGCCGAGCAGGTCGGCTCGTCCGTACACGCGCAGGCCCAGCGTGATGCTGGCCATGATGAGCAAGAGCACGCCGAGCGCGAGGTCCAGGGGCGCGAGCTGCGCGGGTTCGAGTCCCATCAGGAGCGGCCTCTCTCACCCATCACAGGGTGCCGGTGGCGACCAGCAGCTCGACGGCCCGTAGCTGGCGCAGCGCCTCCCCTTGGGTCTTCGCGAGCTCCGTCCGCATCATGCCGATGCGCGCCGAGTCTACCTCCAGGTAGTTGGCTTGCCCCGCCCCGAACTCGACCTCGGCCAGCCGCAGGTTCTCCCGCGCGAGCCCCAGCTCGCGATCGAGCGTCGACAGCGCCTTGTCCGCCTGGTCGAGCCGCTCCCACGCCACCCGCACGTCCTCCTCGATGGTCTGCGCCAGGCGCTGCTCGTTCAGCTCCGCGCTGCGCTTGATGCTCGCCGACTCGCGGATGCGGGCGTTGCGCGTCCCGCCATCCCACAGGTCCCAGCTCGCGGCGAACGTCAGCGACCACGGCGTCACGTCATCGTTGAAGCCGCTGTTGGGCTGATAGTCGAACTTGAAGCTGGCATCGACTCGCGGCGCCCACTGCAGCGCCCACCCCGTCACCTGATGCTTCGCCGCCTGGGTCCGCAGCGCCGCCGCCGTCACGTCCGGGCGGTCCTCGGCGCTCATCAAGCTGTCCTGCAGATCCTGGGGCACCGCGAGCCGCGGCACATCGGCGAGCACGCTGTCTCGGGGCAGCCCCGTCATCCGGCGGAAGCTCTCCTCGGCCGTCACCTCCTGCTCGCGGGCGCTGCGCAGATCGCGCTCGGCCGCCGCCACCGACAGCTGGGCCTGCAGCTCCGCCCGGGGAGCCGAGAGACCGGCCTGCACCTGCCGCGCCGCCAGGTTCAGCTGGCTCTGGGCGAGCACCACGTTGGCCGCCGCCAGGGCGCTGGCCTTGCGCGCCACGGACAGGTTGAAGAACGCCGCCGCCACCTGCAGCTTGATCTGCTGGTGCATGCGCTGCTCGTCCATCACCGCGGCGTCTACCTGGCGATTCGCCGACAGCAAGCCGGGGAACGCCGAGCCGGAGAACAAGGTCTGGCGAATGACGAACCCGGCGGTGAAGAACTGCTTCTGGCTGATGACCGTGGGCTTCGCGTCGGGGTCGGTGGCGAACATCGAGCCGAACCCGTCGATCAGCGACTGGCGCTGCTCTTCGGGCAGGAACGACAGGCCCTCTTCGAGCCCGGAGGTGTCGGTCTCGGGCATGAACTCCGAGGCGTCGAGCACCACCTCGCGCTCGTTGATGACGTAGGCGGCTGAGGCCGACACCGTGGGGCTGAGCGTGGACAGCGCCCGGCCGCGGGCCGCCCGGGTCTGCTCGGTCTGCTCGGCGGCGAGCTTCACGTCGATGTTGTCGTCCATCGCGGCGGCGAAGGCGTCCTCCAGGGTGATGGGGACCGCCAGGGCCGCGCCCGGCGCCATCGAGGCCACCGCCGCGAGCACGCCGATCGCCGCGAGCAACCAGCCAGCTACCGCATCGGCCATCTCGTCGATCGACGGCTCCAGATCGCGCGACCGTGGGCGTGGCCGAGCCTGCAGCAGCTCCCGCAGGCGCACCCCAGCGCGGGCCCGGAAGAGCTCGAAGTCATTCACGATGGAGTACATGGTGGGCACGAGCACCAGGGTCAGCAGCGTGGCGAACGCGAGCCCGAAGATGACCGCGACGGCCATGGGCCCCCAGAACTGCGCGCTCGACCCGCCGGTGATGAAGCGCATGCCGCGCACGTCGATGCTCCACCCCAACGCCATCGGCACCAGGCCCAGCACGGTGGTGATGGCGGTCAGCATCACGGGGCGGAAACGCACGATGCCCGCCTCCACCAGCGCATCCGACATGCTCATGCCGTTTCGGCGCAGCTGCTCCACGTAGTCGAGCAGCACGATGGCGTTGTTCACCACCACGCCGGCGAGGCTGATGACCCCGATGCCGGTCATCATGATTCCGAACGGCGTCGCGGTGAACACGAGGCCCCACAGCACCCCCACCAGGCTCAGCACCACCGAGGCGAGCACGACGGCGGGCCGGGTGAAGCTGTTGAACTGGGTCACCAACACCAGCGCGATGAGAAACAGCGCGATGAGGAACGCGCGTGAGAGAAACGCGATGGTGCTCTGCTGCTCATCGTTGGCGCCGCCGAGGCGCACGGTGGTGCCGCCCGCGCCCTCCCAGGACGCAAGCTGCTCCTGCACTCCGGCGCGCACGGTGTTCTCATTGAACCCCTCAGCTACGTCGCCCTGGATGGTGACGACGAGATCCTGGTCGATGTGCTGGATTGCGCCCGAGCCGCCGGTCAGCTCAAAGCTCGCCACCGTCGCCAGCGGCACCGCGAAGGTGTCGGGGCTGGTGTCCTCCTTGCCGGGGATGCGCAGGGCGAGCACTTGCTGCAGGTTGCTGGCGTAGCGGGGCGCGACGGTCACGAGGATGTCGAACTCATCGTCGCCGTCACGCAGGGTGCTGACCTTGGTGCCGGCGACCGCCGTGCGCACCGCGCTGGCGATGTCTCGCGTGGACGCGCCGACGCGCTTCGCGGTGCCTCGGTCGATGCGCAGGGTCATCTCGGGTCGGCCGACCTTGTAGTTGTCGGTCAGATCGGTGGCCCCTGGCACGTTGCCGAGCGCGCGTCGCAGGATCTGGGCCTTGGCGCCGACGGTGTCGAAGTCGTCGCCGGCCACCTCCACCGCGATGGGCGAGCCCACCGGCGGCCCCATGCGCTCCTTCTCCACGGTGACCTTCGCCCCGGGGATCTTCGCGACGGCGGCCCGGATGGTGTCGATGGTGTAGGTGGACGGCTCGACGCGCACCTTCTCGCCGTCGAGCGCGTTGGAGGCCGCGGGAAGGAAGTCCACGGTGATCCGGGCCTGATTGGCCGCTCCCTGGGACCCTGCCATGGGGTCGCCGCTGCCCGACACCCCGGTCTCGGCGACGTACACGTCCACGTTCTCGAGCTGCACCAGCACGCCCTCAACCTGCCGCACGATGCGGTCGGTGGCCTCGAGATCGGTGCCGTCCGGGGCGCGCACGGCGATGGTTGCGCGGTCGGGCTCGGTCTCGGGGAAGAACTCGGTGCCGTGGTTGAGCTTGCCGTAGGCCATGAACGTCAGCACGAGGCTGGCGAACCCGGCGAACGCGGAGATGTAGCGGCGGCGGATGGACCACTCGAGCACCGCCTTGTACGC
>Ga0222662_1000359_pt1 | contig 39735 bp, 64 predicted proteins | sample AntAcemetagen600_FD_179821 | JGI IMG/M metagenome (GOLD analysis project Ga0222662, IMG submission 179821) | Saline water microbial communities from Ace Lake, Antarctica - #600 | ecosystem: Environmental > Aquatic > Non-marine Saline and Alkaline > Saline | place: Antarctica: Ace Lake... | reverse complement strand
TGAATTAGATTGATGATTGAATTAGATTGATGATTGATTGAATTAAGTTCTTTATATAAGGTAGTGAATTAGATTCTTTAGCTTTTAGTACCCCGCCTTCTTTTCTCAAAGTTTTCATTTGCTTAAGGGTTATTGGGGGAGTTGTTGTGATTTGTGGTGGGTAAGAGTGTATAAACTATTCTAATGAGTGAAGACTTTTTTTTGGCGAGTTATGTGTGTATGTTGGGAATTTTTTAGTGAGTGTTGTTTTTACTTATTTTTATTTAAGATTCAGTGGAATGATTAGGGGGTTGGTAGAGTCAAATGTATGCCCGGAAAAGGGAAAAGAAGAAAAGAAAGGTAATGGAAACTGACTAGTAATCGAAGGAAAGAGGAAACGAAACGTAGTGAAGTTTCTAATCAGAGGAAGTGAGGAACTGGTTGAAACGGGGTGAGGGAACCGAATCTCGTTCAGTTCTGAGCATCCATTAGTAGTAATAGGAATCATTCTCTGTTGTATGTATTATTTTGGTAGTTTAATTATTGCACTTTTGAAGAAATTGTCAAGTGATAGCAAGGAATAATCGGATTTCTTTTCTCACACAAACCATAAGTTTAAGGGGGGTTGAGGGTAGTTGGGTATGATATACTGATCTATAAAGGAAGGTAAATTGATGAATAAAACAAATGATTATATGAGCGGAATAGGGATGAGTGAGGATGAGTTAGAGACAAGTGTTGAATTAGCAAATAAGATATTGGCGGTAATGGGTAGAAACCCTGGTAAGGTAGCAACCTTTGCTTTCTCTTTAATTGAAACTCTTGCACAGGTTCTTAAGGATACAGAGAAGGAGAAACTTCGTGTATTAATAGATTTACTGGTTAGAAGACTGTATTTGCAGTGGGATAAATAAAGGAATGGAAGACAATGATAGATAAATTAGAAGCATACGCAATAAATAAGATAGAGATACTTGAAAAAGAGAATAGTCAGTTATATAGTAAGTACGAGGATTTACTAAAGTTCCTTGGTGAGGGGTTTATTTCGCCTAAAGTATCTTTTGACCCCGCAACAAAACAATTAAAAATAGATCATATAGAGAAGATTGTGCATAACCTTGATAATGGAAAAGATATAGCATCAATCCGTACTGTGGAGCTTTTACCGGGGATTCTTAAAAATTTGCTAGATACAAAAGGAAGATAATGAAACAACTAATAAAGAATAGAACAATACTAGTTAAGGTATTACAGAAGATAGAAGCCACTAAACAGCTTCTTAATATACCCTATGAAGGTGAACCTGAACAACTGGACTTGCGCTTTATAGATAATGCCATTGGTATCTACCAACTATCAATCGGAGCCTATAATAAGAAGATAAAAAAACTAAAAGGGGTAAAGGTATGAGCGAGATGGCTTTATTTCTGCTAATACTGTATTCCCAAGGGATCTTTATCCTCTACCTACTCTATTTTAGAAGTTAACTACCCTAAGTACCCCCTTTTACCGAGACTTGTGTTATAATCATCTTTATGGTCTTTAACGCTGAACCAAGCTATCCCAATGAGTTACTAGGATTAGACCCTATTGCCTGCTACAGCACAAATCGTTACCTATCAGAAGAAATTGATTTCACTAATAAGCTCACTAATATAGAGGATTGGGTTATTATAAATAAGATAAAGAAGCAGAATAAAAAAGCTAAGAAGCGTAATACCTTTAACCCCCCAAACCATAGGAGTATGGTAAAATAGTGATTGATGCAAGAAAATTACTTATCAATAACCGGAGAGGTAGACTAGTGGGTGAGACTTGGCTAAGAGACTTTGGGTTGTTAACGAAGCCAGAGCAAGATGTATTACTCTTCTTAATGGGTAAGAAGGCGAATAATAAGGATCATGGCTATACTAATCAAGAGATAGCAGATGGTTTAGAAACCCCCTTAAAGAAGGTATTTGAGAGGACTAAGGCTCTCTCTGATAAAGCATTTATTGAGTTTGAAGCAATTCAACTTAAAGAGAAGATGAAACCAGTTAAACACTTCTTTCTCCCTAGTAATAATGCTAAATATGTTCCAGAACCAGGACATGTTCATATAACTAACCCGATCACAGAGATGAGAGAGAAGCAGGTTAGAGAAGCTCACGAACCAACAGTGGATGAAAGAACTTTAAAAAGAGTAGATGCTGATATGAAGGTAGGGTTATAGTTAACGAGAATGAAATCAAAACAACTTGATTCAATCTTCCTCTGTAAGGAATCTGGTGAGTTTATACACTTCTTAGGCGATCCTGAACTTCTCCCCGATATTATCAAGAGATATGATCTCTATGTAACCCCAATAAGACAGGTGAAATTTAGGATTACCTCGATCCAATCTACTACAAAGTTTGAGAAGGCGAAGGCTCTAAATGATAAATATCATAGTAAAATAGGGATTATCTCAATGGATAATAGTTACAAGTATGAAAAACTCTAAAGATACAAACCAAATTAAAGAACACTATATGGACTCTAGTGCCAATCATTTCGACCACTCCATTCTATATGATTTATATTCAGTCCCTTTAAAGTTTCAAAAAGGCTCTAAATATCAGAAAGACAGGAAGCTTATAAGACAGTTTGCTGAATACCACCAAAAAGAAGGTTTTTTTGATTGGAGTTGCTATGATGATTTATACCAAACTTTCCTTCTAATAAGGGACGATGGTTATTCAGCATATGTATATGGGGCGTTACAAGTCGAAACCCTGGGAGAAGATGAAGCAGAGCTTAAATGGATATGGATACATCCCTTCAAGAGAAACCAGGGTATCGGTAGTAATACATTAAGAGCTTTAAATAATATATATAAAGACTTGACACTCTCTTTCCCTCTATCTAAGGCAATGTACTATACCGCTATTAAAGCAAAGCTTTATAACAAGAGAGAGCTTGAGGGTGCTAATGGGTATGAAAACAACAAATAAAACCTGTGGACTATCAGAACTAATGGCCGACATCGTTCTCTATTGGGCAGAAGATTTAGATATAGATCTATCAGTAGAAGAACTTAAAGAACTTAAAGCAAGACTAACAAAGGCTCAAAATGTATTAGAGCGCAAGTTTATATGTAGACAAGTTAACAGAATACGCTTTGAAGGATAAAATTCCCGCTCGGTAATATCTCCCTGTACTTATCTTGAACAAGCCTGATAACTTACCGCACGGGAATAAAAAAACTCCTCACCGCATCAGCAGCAAGGAGTGGAAGTGTATTCAATGAAATAAATACTGTAAGATCATACCATGAAGCTTGTTCTTCCACTACACGTAACACTAGAAAGAAAAACAAAATCGGATAAGAAGATATCCATAAATAAAAATATCGAGCGAAATACCCATTACGCAGTTCTTAATGCTGTTAAACAACAATTTACAGATGACCTTAAAGATCAATGTTCTAAGTTAGATCCAATCCAACTTCCTAAGATCTTCGTATTCACCTTCTATGGGAAAGGATATAAAAAGGCTGATAACGCTACTAAGGTTATGGATCTCGATAACTTCTCGATAGTTATTAAGTTCACGTTAGATGCACTCGTTAAGCACAATCTGATACCAGAAGATAATGTTCACTATATCCAATCAATTAGAATGGAGTGGGGAGGGTTTGACTATGAGAACCCTAGAGCAGAACTTACTCTTCTGGATTAGAACGAATGCTATCACGGACTTGCTGGTCTAAAGATGTAACCCCGCAGGTATATTTCGTTGCATCGGGTGTAGCAATATTTACAGTGTCCGTATAACGACAAAGTGTCACAAGTGCATCTGTTAAAGTTTCAACAGCCTTGTAATCACCAGTGATAATAGCCCTACCAATAGCAGTTACTATCTGTGACCGAATCTCTTTTAAATCTTTCATATGATTAATAGTATCACTTCTATAAGTGCATCTCTCAAAAAAAAAAGACTCTCTTGTTTTATACTTGTTTTAATCTTGTTTTGCGATCCTTGAAAGCCTTATGGCTCAACGGTTTAATTTAGCATTACATATCAAAAGTAAGAGGCACCTATAAGTAAAGTGAGAGGGTGGTGTATCAAAAGTGAGAACTGGCTACCGATGCTATATCAGTTATTGACACTAGGTATGTAGTATGGTATAGTATGTGGTATGGTTAAAAAAGCATACTTAGATAAGGATTTTGGGAAAGAGTTAGTTGAGAGGTTGTTTACACACGATTACTGCCTAGCTATTCTAATTGATGTTATTAGCCATCTCAACCCAGAAGGGACAACAGAGCAATTGAAAGGCATTAAACTTGATTTAGTACAGCTTAAGAAGTTTATGGGGCTTACTGGTAATAATGCTACGAGTAAGCTGAAAGCCAGTGTTAGGAAAATTAGAGATACTTCTGTAGAATTTGATGATGGTCGTATTTGGGAGCCTGTTAGTTTCTTTAATAGAGCTTATATCGACAATGACACTAGCACAGTACATATCGACATCAATGCAAGGTTTCTTCCATATCTCACCAACTTAAAGAAGTTCCTTGTTATCAGCAGAAGCGCAATTAAAGCTAATTTGCGTTCTCAAAGATTTTATGCTTATCTCAGAGGTATCCACAAGGACACACCGAAAAGAGTTAAACCAGATGATATACAAGGGCATTTGGGGGTAAATTACCCTACTTATGGAACATTTAAACAAAAGTTTCTAAAGCCGATTCAAGAAGATCTTAAAAAAGCTGGTATTAATGTTGCTTTTAAAGAAAATAAAGGGGTGCGTAATAAAGTCGAATCACTAGACTTCTTTCTCAATGAACCGCAAGAAAACATAGATAAACAAATATCCGAGGCTGTCGCTAAAGAAAAACCCAAATCTCATAAAGTACCGATTGCTAAGTATGAGCAAAAGCCTGGATATAAAACACCAGCGCAAAGCAAACAACTGATTGAACAAATATTAAAGCCACTAACAGAAGCAGAAGCCAGAGAAGCAAAGGAAACGATGCAAAAAATCAAGAAGCAGTTTCAGGTTTCTTAGCTAAGAGTCGGGCTTTTAAATTTGCTACATACTGCTTGCAATCTTCTAGATTGAATAACTCACAGCGTAATAGATCCTCATAAACTTCTAAGTAGTTCTTATCTTTTAAAAACTTAGCCTTACTACTATCATACTCGGCAGTATCGCTCACCTTGTTCATAGTGTTGATAATATCAAGGGATTTATCGGTCTTCTTATCATCTAAAATACCAACTAAACTAGCACCAGTTGGGCTATCTAAAAAAGTTAGCCAATCACAATAGAATCCATACTCCTCTTCGAGGGTGTTAAATGCCACGTTCGGGGTCAACTCCACCAAGTAAACCACTTAATATCTGACCTAAGCTTCCAGAATCACTCTCTGCTTGAGGCGCTGCTACTGGAGATTGAATACCTAACTGCTTTGCAGCATTAACAAGGTTATTAGTCTCCTCTTTCTGGGCATTAGCACCCTTCTTATTCTCTTTCTCAGCCTGAGTTCTTCTGAATAATACTAGATCTAATACCTCTGGTGGTAAATCTTCTACTTGGTCAACTAAGCCCATAATATCTGTTAGCTGTAATCCTTGAGCCTCTGCTTCTGCTCCGATTTGTGTTTGTGGGTTTATCTCTTCCATAATGTTACTCCTTTAAGCTGGTTGTTGTTCTGCTGGTCTTCCACCAGTCGGCCCGAGGGCTTGCCCTTGTCCACCACCACCTAATCTACCTGCTAATACTGGATTCTTCTTCCCAGTAGCAACAGCCATTCCAGTAGCTCTTTTTAATATCTCATTTGGATCCTTCTCAAATAAGTCTAAAGCATCTTCAAATACATCTAACTTACTGAATAATTGAACCATTGCTTCATTTGATCTGAAAGCAGGATCTTGAACTGCAAGATTGATAGCTTCAACCATTTGCCTAATCTCTCGATCTCTTCTTACATCTGCAATTGTAGTTAATTGAACGTCAACATCTAAGTTCCCTGGGATATCCATTGGGTTACTTGGATCTAAAGTTACTTCCTCAGATTGCATCGTTTCTCTACCATCTGGCCCTGCGATCTTAACTCGGATAGTCTCTTTTAAAAACTGCTTGTTTAACCCGTTCCACTGTCTACCTAGATCTCTCAATCCTTCCTGGATCCTTCTAACAGTTACAGATAATGTAACCTGTGAAATTCTTGTGAAGATCTCGAAACTTTGACTATCTCTAACCTCACTACCAGGCCCAGCACCACTAATTGCACCGTCTACACTCATTGCGTCTTTACACTCTTGTAATAATACTTGCATCCCGCTAACTACAGAGCCATCAAATAGATCAGGTCTCTCAGTTCTAATATCGTTAGGGTCAGATACCTTGATAACATCTCCAGGATCACCTTTCTTCAATTGTTCAACAGCCATGTTACTAACACCACTTCCAACAAGGGTAATACCTTTCAAATGCTTTTCCCAGTTATCATAGATCATATTTTGCATCTGATCTACATGGGTGAATAGTCGTTCACAAATTACATACTCGCTAAGACCGTAAAAGTTTCCTAGTTGTGGTAAGTTTGCAAGTCTTACAAAAGGGAATCTTGCTCTGTAAACAGGTCTCTCTATATCAAGAGGGACTTCGCCATTCCCGATAATTGTTACTTTCCCAGGTTCGTAATACTCAAGGATCTCGATTAATGGGTTTCCATCATCAATCTTGCTATATTCTGCAACCTTCTTATTATGACCTTCTTTAAAATCTTGGAATCTACCTCTACGACCACTTCCTGAATCGTTAAACTCTCTATTTGGGATATTCGTATCTTTCAGTAAATCAACATTCTTTAATCTGCCAAGCTTTTCAAAGTGCTTTAACTCACTAAGTGCCATGAATTTCTTTCTAACTACATATCTCGCATCTTCAAAGGAAGAACACGCTGGGTCAACCCAAAAATCATTAATATCTACAACTTCAATCCCTGGTCTATCAGTTCTGACAATCGTCTCAACTGGGCCTTTCATTGTTTTGCTTTGGAACTCAGGCTGACCAGTTAAAGGGTCAATGATTGGATTCCCAAATTCATCTCTCTTAACAACAGTCTTTTGGATATCTTCACCTTGGATCTCTTCAATCTTATTATCCCAGTAAGTATGTAGGATACTAGTTCCCGTAATGTGCATCTCTTTAAAAGCTAAATAAAAAGTTTCAGTTAACAGCATCTCTCCTTGCTGCTTTTGCATAAATTTGGTATAGGCTTGAGCCTTTCTTGCAGCATTGATGTTATCCCAAGGTCTAGCCTTGAATAATGGTCTACTAGCAGATCCCATTACAGCATCAGTTAAAAAACTTGCCTTTCTTTCGACTGCTAAATGTGGTAAAGGGTGAGCAATTTGTGCTTGCCAGTCTGCCTTCTCAACATCAACATCATTTAAGTATCTACGTCTATGTTTTGCTCTGTCATAGAAGTATTTAGCCGAATCATTAAAAGCTCTTCCGATTAAAGGAAGCACACGCTCAACTAAAGCGATTTCTTCTTTTTCTAATTTCTCTTCTACTTTAGCTGATATACTGCCCATAATATCTACTTATAATGTATCACATCAAGCGTAATTTGAATAATTCTGGAATCGTCCAACGTCAGGTCTATAATTGCCACCCATTAGATACTTACCACGAGAATTGTATTTCTGGTCAGCCTCAGTTTCACTCTCCCAGTTCGCATATTCAATACCCGCTCTAACGTAATATCTTAAAGCCGCCTCTCCGTGATCGTCAAGTCCAGCAGTTCCCTCTTGGTGTCCGCCCTTCTTCCATTCAAGGTTTTCAATACACTTAATCATTCTTCCACACATCGTTCTATTAAATCTTAGACGTGGTTTCTTAGTCTTCGGATTGGACTCTAACAACCTCCCAATCTCGGCTCTACTTGTTTGAGGACTTAATTTATCCTTCTTGTTCGCTCTCCAACTTGAGAAGTTAGGGCCTAATACCAATTGACCTTCTTTGATGTGCCCCTCTGGGTAACGGCAATTTATATATTCATCTAGAATCGTTCCGCCACTTGCTTGTCGATCTTTGATCTGTGCATCTGCAACAATCATTAAAGGAACAACCCCCCAATTATCGCAAATCTCTCGGATTGCAATTGCTTGATCTACAACCTCTAATCCACTTTGATATCTTTCTTCTAATCCCCAATGAGTATCTGTTTCATCAATAGCAGTTAGAGTAAAAACGAAATCATCTCTTCTCCCGTAATCAGTCATCCCAAAGAACTTGCACTTCTCTAAATCTGGTAACTCGTGTAAATCATAGACATGCCATCCTTCACCGCTATACTCTCTTCTGAATGTTGGGTAAACTTTTCCTGTAACACTTGCAAACTTTCCTCGTAATCGGATCTCTCCTTCTGGAGTTAACAATGGTTTCCCATCAGGCCCTAACATTATATTCCCATCTTCATCATGTTTTGCAAATGTTGCCATCATTGCTTGGTACATTCCAGGATCAATATTTTCTAAATTCTCCTCAGTTGCAACTTCAACCCAATCAACTAATCCACCTGCTTGCATCCCAGTATAATTACCAGCACCTTCAACAATATCTTTTGTATAAGTTATTCCGTGAGTTGGAGTTAGTGCATTTAGTAACCACGCTCCATGAGCAACCATCCGAGGGATCATCGCTCTAAAGATATCTTCTGGAATCTCCTCATCACAAATTACAATCCCACTAATGTTTGCAGACTCAAAAATATCAACTCCACCAGAATAAGGTTTTAAAATGAAGTCAGAATAAGTATCTTTATCATCTTTATTTACAAAGATTCTAACGCGATCAATGTAAGTCCCTTTCTTCATAAGCTTATACTGGTCAGGACGCAACCACTTAGTTAATTCTTCTAATGGTGTTTGTTCTAATACATCCCTATTCTCTCCACAAATCCAGTTAATTAGTGGTCTACCAGGCATTGCTTTTCTAGGGAATCCAGGGAATTTATTTAAGCCAATTAGAACCCCTTTATAAGTGATTGTCGCAGTCTTTCCACCCTTGTTCCCTCCAATGAAAAATTGGAATGGCTTTTTAAAATCTAAGAAGTCTAATTGCTTCTTGTTATTTCTTTTAAACTTCTTTAAAGGGTCAAGCTCAACATGCGCTTCTAAATCAACTAAATAGTTTTCAAAAAACTCTCGATCTTCTTCTGGTAAATTATTCAGGAATGTTGTTAGCTTCTGAGGGTCTTTAGCTAGACTTTCCAACATCTCCAGTTCTTGCTTCGATAAGATCTGTGTCATTTGGCTCCTTTATAGTTTCAAATGTTGCATCAATTACATCCATATTTCTTCTGAGGATACTTCTCATCTTCTCAGTTTTTTCCTCAAGACTTCCTTCGAGTTGCATTGCAACATTGAATAGATTTGTAGCGGATTCATTCTCAACCTTTTTGTTCATTATTACATTGCGATCTTTATCAACATCAATCTTTTTCGTTTTTAGAATAAAGTCACTTGTGTTTTTTCTAATATCATTTCTTACCTTCATTCCAGAAAGGTAATTTTCAGTTCCAAATTTTTCACCCCTCCCGTCTTCTATTATTTCTAAGACTTTCTCATGGTCTTCCAATGAAGCTTCTAAAAGATTTTCTGATAACATTGCAAGGTCAAGCCCAGAACTAACGTCCTGGTAGATGCTTTCGTAAAGAGGGTAAGCAACAGAAGGAGACACTTTATGCTCCTTAATAAATCGCTTCATTATAAGGTTTCTTGCAGTTGGGTTTGTTGGAAGAAGCTTATGCTCCTTCATTACTTCCGCCATGATCTTATGCAGAGCGGTTATATTCTTTCTTGTCTTACTATGTTTAAAACAGTGCATTTTGTTAACTATATACCACTTATTGCATACAAATTAATTATAACACCGATATTCTGGCTATATTGTATTCAGGAGACAAATATTATGACATCAACACTAACAGAAAAACTTTCAAAATTCAACGCAACTCAAAAAGACGTTAAAGGTAACGGATTTGGAGTTCTTGAAAGAAACGTAGAAAAATTATCAAGAGGGAATCACGAAGTTAAGGTAAAACTTATCTATGATTTTACAGTAGACGGTGCAATTGCAATAGACGATGGAACTGTAGCTCTTAGAGAAGTCGGTAGTTCAACTGCTTTTATCTTACCTAACAACTGTCAAATCACTCGTTCTGATAAACAGATCGTAACTACTTTCACTTCTGCTACAGACGCAGCATTACTTTCACTAGGAATTGCTTCTGATGACGCTAAAGGAATTGAAGCAGAAACGGCTATTAGTACAGGAACAGGATGGGATCTAACCGCTAAAATAGTAGCTGGTATCCAGACTGGAACAACTGCTACTGCAAGTGAAGTTACTACAGCAGAAAGAAATGTAATCATCCAAAACGGACACGCTTCGGAAGTTAATACCGCTGGTAAGTTATATCTATACATTACTTATGTAGAACTTAATTAATTCTCAGTAAACGCATCTTCTTTGGTTAAAAGGCTCTAGAAATAGGGTCTTTTTGCTTTTAAAAGTCTATTTCAGTCCTCTCATCTTCATCAAAATAGAGCTTGATTTTCAGGCGATCATCCAAGAATAAACCTAAATGACCCTTTGTTCGGTCAAATAATTTACTACCGATTGAGATTAACATCTCCGCCAATCGCTTCTTTGTAACCTTCATCCGAGAGGCCATTCCACCTAGCTTTGCATGAGATAATCTCTGCAATCTAACTGCTTTGTCATTCGGATCGAAGTTGTTTTCCATAGTTCACAATATACCACTTTTCGTGAATTATGGTTCTCTGGCCAATTCTAAGGGAAAAAACTTGTATATAGTAGTAATAGCCCCACAAGTTTATCCCCTGCGAAAGCAACTCGGGAGGTAAATAGACAAGTGGATTCGCTAACAAAGGAGACAATAATATGACAGAAGAAACCCCAGGAGCAATTCCTGAATCAGCACCAGTAGCACCAATGCAACCAACGCAACCCGTTGATGCAGGTGGTTACGATGGTGGTGGCTCTCAGCCTGCCCCGGACGATAGTGCTAATTGGCAAAAAAGATTTTCGGATACTCAGTCGGCTTTTACAAAAAGTCAACAAGAGTTATCAGAGACTAGAAAACAAATGCAAACGATGGAGGGTCGATTACAAGAGATCACCCCATACTATGAGCAACAAAAAAAGTTTTTTAATCCAGAAACGACTCAACCAAAAAGTGCTTGGGATTATGAAAATGGGATAGATGGTGCAATTGCAGAAAGAGATACTCAGATTAATGATCTTAATCAGAATCTTAAGCAAATGAAAGAAGCATACACCGAGACCAGAGTATGGCAACTCCAGCAACAATTTTCGCAGGATCAAAACCGCCTTTACAATGAACTCGGAGCTAATGAATTTGGAAGTCAGGCAGACTTCGCAGAAGCAATTAAGCAACTACCTACCTATGACCCAAATTGGGAAAACAGTTACTTACAAAAACCAGGCTATGAGACACTTAGAAATAGTTACCGTACTATGCGAGGTGCTTTAGCGTTAGATCCAAACTCCCCTCTGTCAAGGCAGATTGAAGCGAAGAAACAACAAGCGTTTTTACAGAAACAGTCTAACTATTTGGGCGGAGGTCAGTCAATTAAATTTGGCCCTTCCGAGACTAATCCTAATTCAGCTTATATGACTCCAATAGAATCAGTTTAGAGGCTAATAATAAAACAATAGGAGGTTAAATTATGCCAACAGCAAGCGGCCCATTATACGCAGTTATACCAGGGCAATTAGGATATCAATCAGTATATGTACCAACCGGGAAAGAGATTCTTCCAAGACAAAATCCACTTTTGTTAATGGCAAATCTTGCAAAAGGTGAAGTGCAGAAATACACTGGTAATGTAAACGAAAAACAAAAACCAGTAGAACTTAAGATGATAGTTGTTCCATCTCCCGAGTTTCAATTTTACGAAATTGATCCCGAGAGAAGTAGAACTACTACTTTATCTACAAATGTAAACACAACTGATACGACATTTCCAGTAGCAAGCACTGAGGGTTTCAACATAAAAGATGAAATTAAAATCAGTCAGACTGGCGAGATCGTTAGAGTTGATGAAGTTCTTAATGGAGCTTTGAAAGTAGAGAGAGCATTTTCTAGTTCACTAGCAAGTGGTCTTACTTTCCCAAGTTCGTTAAGTCAAGATGCAGCAACAGATCCGTCAAGTGGTGACACTCTGATCCGTTTAGGCCCAGCAATGGAAGAAGGTTCTTTCGCTATTTATAGAGATAGAAAAACTTCAACTAGAAGAATTGGTCATACTCAAATTTTGAGAACTGACTTAATTCAAACTGGAACTGAAATGGCACAAGAGCCATCAATGACAATCGCAGAAGAGAAGTTCGAACAAATCAAAAATCAAGAATTGGGCGAACTTTATATAGATCATGAGCATATAGCACTTCATGGTAAATTGCACAGAGCTTCAAGAAATGGAGAAGTAATTAGAACAACTGAGGGACTTTTGGACTTTATCCAAACAAATTCAGTTGCATCTACTGCACTCCAAGGATCAGGCGCGCAATTTGACCTAGATAAGCTAGAAGACATGGTTTACCGTGCGAATAAACGTGGTGGAAAAAAGACTTACCTTGTAGGTAATGAAGGTTTCCGTTACATCGCTAAAGTAGCTAAAGAAACAAGCACTTTGAACCAGAATGTAAATCCTGGTGAGAACAAATTTGGAATTTCTCCAGATATGTTTATCAATGTGTTTGGTCAAGCTGATTTCGTGTACTATCCACTAATGGACATTGCACCTCTTAACAAACAAATCATTGCAATTGATCCAGAACAATTAATGCTTTGTACTCTAAGAGATAGAGCATTGTCTTGGAAAGACAACACGCAACAAAATGACTACGATGGTAGAGCAGGTAGATACTTGACTGAAATGGGCGTAATTCCTCTTAACGAGAAAATGCACCATAGATTCACAGGATTTACTTTCTTCGCATAGTAATAATCGGTATAAGGGGTCAGCAATGGCCCCTCTTTACCACACAAAGGAGAAAAGATGAAATTGAGAAAAATAAAAATGTTATCTAGTAAGAAAGGATATGAAGTAGCTGTTGAAAAGGTAGTTGAAACTTTCGTGATGGATAATTTTGGTAACTTATTACCAAAGAAAACAACATTGTTTACGAAAGATCCAAGAGGAAATTGGATTTTCACAACAAAGGCAGGGAAGAACCATAGTGAGTTTATACTGCAAGAAACAGACGAATGGGTTAATAAGACTCCAACAGAAGTGTCAGAAAGTATTAAACAGATGAGCCCTGAGATCGTTAAGAAGTATGGGCCTAATGTTAGCTATGTAACTCTTGAGGAAGCTCTAATGGCTTTCTTAAAAGGAATGAAGCAGTATATAAGGCTTGGTGAATTTGCAATAGTTTGTGAGCCCGAAGTTGTTGAGACAGTAAGATTACTTGCTGACAACGGTTGGCCTCTTTCAAGGATCGAAAACTCTCATTTATTGGCACAAAAGCCAAAAATCGAGAAGCGAGAAATTGTAGAAGAAACATCTGAAAACGTGAACAATATTTCAGAAGAAGTAGCTCCAAAAGGGGGCGCTAGAGAGATGGTAAATGCAGCTAAAAAGAAAGCTGGAAGTCCAAAAAAAGAAGTGAAAGAGGAAACGGTAACTGTATAGATGTTAGTTAAGGATGAAATTATAGCGAAAGTAAAACTGTTATTGAAGTTAACCCAGCCGGGTGACGGAGATGAGGTTATCGCTATTCATCTTGAAAATTTAGCACATATGTTATCGAAGGAATTTCAATCTTTAACTCATAGCGTTGAGGATTTAACGATCACGGCAAGTGAGGTTACATTTCCTTCTGACGTTCAAACAATAGTAAGTGCATGGGTTGGAGACACAGAACTCGAACCCATAGGCTTCAATGCCTATCAGCGTTTAAGCCAAGGTGGTTTCCTAAATAATATTATCCGGATTCAAGAGAAGGCGGGTAGATGGGTTGGTACAGTTTTCGGTAATACTGCTGCAACTGCAACGACTCTTACTTTAGTTTATAAATCATTTGAAGATGATGTTAGTGCATTTCCAGAATACTATCAAAGGCTTATTATTCTTGGAGCTGCTGCTGATTATTATTTATTTGAAGATCTAACTGATCCAACAAAAGAATCAAAACTAAGAGCAAGATTCGAAGCAGCCTTAGATGAATTTAGAGAATTACAGCTACATGGTCAAGGTCAAAAACAGAGACGTAAGTCTCAATTTGAGCAAGATTGGAATAGAGCATTAAGGAATCTAATAGTCGCTAACGATCAAGATTCAGGGTAAAATGGAGACATTATGGTAAAAATTGGAGATAAATTTGGGAATCGGCTTGCCGCTGGTAAGGGGCTCAACCAGAAGGGCAGAAATAAGTTTGAAAAGCTAGGGCTAAACGAGGAAGACTTCGTAGGAAAAACTCCTGAGGAGATTAGGGCTGCTGCTAGGGAAGCAAATAGACAGAAAGATAATGTAAATATAGATGATCCTTTAGAGGCTGGTGAATCCAATGTTGGGCAAGAAGCTGGTGTTGCAGATCCAATTAGGCAGGCAGGTAAGCAAGCTACTAGTGCAGGGCAGGGGTTAACTAATGACTCTACTGGCTTTTTAGGTGGTTTACTAGGGAACACTAAGGCAGAATCAGAAAGTGCTTTTGGAAGGGGCTTAGATTCTCGTGGTTTAAGCTTAGATGCTCAAAGGATTGCAGAGAACCCAGATTTTAATCAGAATACCCAGACTCTATTTAATGACAGAGCGGCTCAAAGAACAGGCGAAGTTGATGCTCTATTTGGCAAGGGGGGTAGAGAACAGGAACTTCTTGGAAAGAATTTAGCGAATAATATTGCAGATTTAGATGAGCTTGGCGTTAGCGGTACTTCTGAGTCTAGTGCAATTGGTGGATTACTTGGTGATTTCCAAGGTAGAAGAGCTGCTGCAACTCAGCAAGCAAACGAACTAAGTAGAAATGAACAGCTTGGCGAAAGACAGGATATTAGATCAACGGGACTTAACTTAGCTGGTTTAAGAAGTGGTGAAAGCCTTGGTGAGAGTAATCTTGGAGCTGGATTATTAGGCCAGGGCGCTAGTGGAAGCTTAGGAGCTGCTGGTGTTGGTGTAGATCTTCAAAAACTTGGATTAGCAGGACAAGATGCGGCATTAACTCAAGAAGGTGCAGATAGAGAAAGAGAATTTGGAATCTCACAAGCAGAAAGAACTCAACGATTAAATGAAGAGCAGAACTTCTTAGATAACTATCTGAGAAACAAGGGGATCGCGAAAGGTAGCGATTTAGAGAAACAACTTATGGGATTATTAGGACTAGAATAATGGTATTTCAACAAGCACAACTTAATCCAGTACAGAGTCAGCAAACGGATAATACCGGGACTCTATTACAATTAGCACTTCAAAAGAAAAAAGAAGAAGAAGCCAGTGGTGGTTTTTTAGGTATGCTTGGCGGCGGCGGTTCTGCTGCTGGTGGGGCTGGTGCAGCTAGTTTACTGAGCCAGTTAGGTAACTTTGGTGGAGGCGGTGCTACAACTCCTGGTGACGAAGATGATGAAGACGAAGATGATGATGGTAAAAGCACTGGAAGTAAAGTTACTGGAGCGGCTGGTGGAGCTTTAACAGGAGCTCAATTAGGTTCAGCTTTTGGCCCGATTGGTATGGGGATCGGTGGAATTTTAGGAGGAGCTTTAGGGTTCTTTAAATAATTATGGCAGTACCATTCATACAATTAAATAAAGTAAATCCCTCTGACGCGGGTGCAACAGGTAGACTACAAGCTCTGCAAACTGCAATTGCTGCTAAGAGTAGAGATAAGACTAACTTAATGAATTTATTAGGTAAAATTGGGGCTCCTTTGGTGAACCAAGGTTTAAGTATTGGTGGAGATTTATTAGAAAGAAGATCAGAAAGAAAAACTGCTGCCGAGGAAGTAGAAGCTCAGAAAGAAAAATCTGGATTTATAGCTTCTATTCTAATGCCAGAAAATTTTACTGTAGAGGCAGAGGAAGGCGGTGAAGTCCCTACTCGTGAACCATTGCCACTGAAATCTTTTAAAATTGGTGAGGATACAGGTGAGGGTAAATTTACTGGTGGAGTTAAGAAGAAACCTAAATCAATCGAAAGTCTAAGGAAGGAAAACTTCACAAAAGCCATTCGTAGTGGCCGTTTTAAGTTTGACGAGATATTTAAACTTGGCAAACAAGCAGGTTTAACCAATGAGGGGATCGGGGTCATTCTTGATAACGAAGGTAAGCGATTAACTAATCAAGGGACTGGCTTAAGTAACCAAGAAAAACAACAAGACATTAAGAAGAAAAAGTTTGATTTTGAAGTTGATAGTTCTGAGCCTGGCACTGGTAGCAGCCGTGCTGCAACAAAAGCAGACTTAGGAATGGATAAAACCAAGGCGGATATATTAGCGGCCAAAGCCAAGGCCGCAAAGGAAGGGAAGGAAAGCGGGGGTGCTAATAAAAAGTTAATTACAGGTGCTAATACATTACTAAATGAATTAAACCTAATAGACACAACTAATGTTAAATTGACTAAACACAAGGGTTTTATTGATCGTAAGATTGCTGGCGCTAAGGCGGCTATTGGATTTGCCGACAGTGTTGATGCGGATATTGTAGCGGAGTCCGCAGCAGAAGGTCAATCTGGAACTTTAGCTGCGAGGCTATTTGACGTTGGGAACTTAACAGAACAAGAACAACAAAAGGGATTAGCTAGGATTCCAAGGATTACAGACCAAGCAGAGGTTCAACAGGCAAAATCAAAAAGGCTTAGAGAGTCATTAGACAGAATTATTAATGCAGCTAAAAATAATCCCGGATTGAGTAATGAAGAAGCGATTAATTTATATCGCAGAGAACTATTTGGGTTGCCGCCACTAAAGGGCTCAAAACCATTCTTACCAAATTTTGTTGATAGCTCTAATAATTCTAGTGCTTCTACTAATAAGTTAGAAGCAATGAAAAAAGAGAGAGATAAGCTATTAGCGAAGAAGGCTGGTGGATAATGGCTTTATCACAGCAAGAAGAAAAACGATTAGCAAAGCTTGAAACTGAGATATCAGGGCTATCACAGCAAGAAGAAAAACGACTTGCGTTATTAGAGGCCCAGATTAGTGCCGAGGGAGAGAGTTCACCAGGAGTGGCTTTCAATGGCCCAAAAGGATTAACAAAAGAAGCAGCTCAAGAAATAAACTTCATACAAGCTCTTTTACCGAAGTCAGATATTGTAGCTCTTGCAACTAAGTTTATAGGGCAAAAAGCTTTTGGGCAGGAAGACTTCCAAGGCTTTGGCTTTATGGGGGCTAATAGTAGTCTTGAAGCTACTAGGCGCGCTGTTAATATGGTTCTAGAAGAGTCAGGAGTTGCAGCAGAAAGTGTTCTTATTGATGGCAGTTTCTACTTAAGAGATAAAAATTCAGGAGACCTTTACTTGACGACATCTTCTGGAAACCCTAAAGAAGCTTTAGCCGTTGTTAATGACCTATTACCTTTAATTGGTGTTGTGGCGGGAGCTGGCGCGGCTATTATAGCAACTGGTGGCGCTGCGGCTACACCTATTGCCCTTGGAGCTTTAGCAGGAGGAGCTTTAGGTAGTGGGGCTGGGCAGGTCAGTAGAGAAGTTGCAGAGAAGAGTGGGCCTGGTGAATTTTCTAGAGATGTGGTTGGTGCTACTCTCGGTGAGGGCGCAACTGATGTTATTTTTGGTGGTGTAATGCAAGTAGGTGGCAAGATACTGAAAGTGGCAAGTAAGCTAAAAAATGTAGTTAAGTTTATTCCTGGTAGCTCTAAGTTAGGTGCATACGTTAATAGTCAAGCCAGTAGACTTGGTCAACTAGCAGAGCCTATAACAAAACCAATAGTAGATAAAGCAGGGAAAGTAAGTAAAGCCGTTGGTACAACACTAGCTCCATTAAAGTCTAATTTTAATAAAGCATCAGAAGCTTTCATGAATGGGGAATGGGTTAAAAATATACAAGGTAGCCAAGCTGCTAAACAATTTAGTAATTTTGCTGCTCAATTAGAGCAGACTAATATTGGATCATTTATTTTAGGGGTTGATAAGAAGATTCTTGATACTGCTGCTGGTGGAGCAACTAATGGAACGACTAAGGGTCAGGATACTCTTGAGTCGATGATTAAGAATCTCCAGGAGAAATCAAGGGAAATCGCTGTAAAGATCCAAAAAGAAATGGATAATATTACAACTTTAAAGAAATTAGAGACTGCTGGACAAGAGAAGATATTGGGACTTGGTTCAAAGCAAAATGCAGAACAAGTTGGTAATCAATTAAACGGGAAAATTAAGACTCTTGTTCCACAGAAAGTATCTAAGATAATGAAAGGGTTTAACGATATGTTGAACGCTGAATTAGAGGCTGCTGGTGTTACTGGTAGAGTCGGAAACTCCCAAACTAATCTATTCGATATGAAACAAGGGATTGATAATTCTACCAAGCAAGCTGCTGATATTATTGATAACGAGATTACCGTTTTACAGAAACGGGGTGAAGAGTTTGGATTTGCAGTAAAAGAACAAGAATTACTAGAGAAGGAAGCTTTTATTGACTCTTCTTTTTCTAACCAAAAAGCGGATATCGAAACTAGTTTTGCTGAGAAGGCTAATATCGAAGATTTCACAGAACAGGAGTTGCAAGAACTTGCAAGGAATCAACAACAAGTTATAAACGAATCAACACAAGAATTCCAGAGAAAGATCAACGACCCTGCCTATGAGCCTCAAGTCGTAGGACAGGAATTGCAAGACGCTGTAATTACCAAATGGAAGGAAAGGATCGCTAAAGAACAGGAGTTATATAAAGAGTCGCTGGCATTAGCTGAGACTGATAGCACTTCCATTGATATCACTAATTATTTAAAAGGTTTTGCGGATGATATTGCAAGCCTAAGATTAGATAACATTGATGGTTTTGTCGCAAAAATTACCAATATAGTTCCGAACCCAAGCTCTGCAACTTCAAGAGAATTATTGGATTTAAAAAAGTTCTTTGACCAAATAATGGGTGATCCAGAAGGGACAAATAAAGCATTATATTCTGTTGTCGCGGACAATAGAGCTAAGTTAGTATCTGACGCTGATAACGTATTTAGCAAATCGGGTTCTCCATCTTTAGCAACTTACCAAGAGGCGAGTGCTAAAAGAATTGATCGTTATGATTCTTTCCAGGATAGAGATTTCGCTAATTTTATAGGAGCTGGAGCGGAACTTAGCCGAAAATTAAAGCCTGCAACTACTGGAACTGATTTAACTACTGCAACCTTTAAACAAGGTAAAGGAGATAGAAATTTAGAGACTAGTAAGAATGTGTTCGACAACTTTGTTCAATTAGTGGAGGAAGATGTTGAAGCAGCAACTAAGATATTAAATTTCGCAGGGAAAGGTACTTTCTTCAATAAGCGAGTTGCTAATGCTTACATTAAAGATACTGTTACTAAAACTGGCGGGGATTTCGTCAAGGCAAGTAAACGTTTGAATACCCTTGGTGGGAATGTTGGTGATGTAAACAAGAAGTTTCTATTTGATATTGGTGGCGGTGGTTCCGAAGAATTGGATTTACTGCAAGGGATAGCTGGTTTTACAGATACTAAAATCCCAGGAAAAGCTAGTGAAGTGCCAGCATTTAAAAGAAAATTACAGACTTTACAAAAAGACTCTAGGGTTAGAACTATTACTAGACAAGAAGAAAAATCCAAACAATCTTTTGAGGGCAAGAGAAGGTTATTAGAAGCAGAAAAGAATAAGCTAAAAACTGTTGACGAACCAATTCGGAATCTAAAAAAACTAACCGAGAAGGTCAAGGGGTTAAATGTAAAGGATATTCCAGACGATGAGATCCGACAATTAGCCGCAGGCTTTGAGGAATTATTCGCAGGTGGAATCGGGTCTAAGACAGGATTGCCACTAGCTGAGGATTTCAGGGGATTAGTGAAATCCAACCCACAGGCGATAGGTAAGATCTTCGATGAGTTAAGTATCCCAGGGGAACAGAGAACTGAATTTATGAGGGCTCTATTTGTCCCCCAGAAAGGTATTACAACTCCTTTGGACACTATTAAAGGTGCGGACTTCTTTAACACCTTTAGGGAGACTGCTAATAGCCCTAGTGTTGGAGCAGCTAGATTTGCAGGGTTTGGGCCACAAGAACCAGTTGAAGAAGTAGTAACCGAGTTTTCAAAACTTGCAAAAACTCAAGCAGAACTTCCGGAAAGAGAAAGAGCATTAGAAGTTCTACAGAGGCAACAGTCAGGTGTTGAACAGAATTTAGCGAGTCAAACATCAAGACTTGAGGGATCAAGTGCTACTAGAGCCCTTGGTGCTGGGATAGGTGCTGCTGCTGGAATCGCGTTCCCTGGTGGCGGAATGATAGGAGATCTAGTTGGCGGTGGACTTGGTGCTGTACTTGGTGCAAACCCTGCTATTAGACGTAGTATTGTAGGAGCTGGTCAGAAACTTGCGAAGGGTGTAGATTCAGGTGCAGGTTTATTTGCTGATATTGCAGTTCCCCTAGAAGCTCGCTTAGCGGCTAAATTAACAGAGGCAGCAACGGCTATTCCCCCAGAAGGTTCCCAAGAAGTTATTGGCGATCAGTTAGTTAGAAATGCTAAGTTTACACAGCCAGAAGAAGGGTTAACAGAAGAAGAGCTTTTAAGAAAAATATTACAAGCCAGTGGTGGCTTGAAACTAGGAGCCGTTTAATGCCATACGAAGTTATACCGGGCTTTACAAACTTAGAGACTTCTAAGAACCCAAAACATCTTAGGATAGATCAACTTTCTCTTTCTTCTAATATGGAGTGGACTTCCGAAAATGAAGTTTACGTTAGAAGAGGTTCTATTATTGAAAGGGATAACACAAACTGGCCTACTAGTTATGTAATTGACGCTATCACTTTTAAAAAAAGAGATGATGCTTTCTATCAAGAGATTTTCTTTATTGCCGATGGAACTGTTTGGTATATCCAAAGTGACGACGTAAACTTTGAAACATCTTCTGCAACGATGACTCAAATTACCGCTAGTGATGGTTCTAGCTCTCCTGCATTAGCAGTTAATTTAAAAGTTAGTTTTGACGGGATCAATAACAAGTTAATTATCGTTGATGGCTCTAGTAATATGTTTTACTATGACGGGACTGGAGATCAGTTACATCTAATTGCAGACCCAACAGACTTTGAAATTACTTACACTATAAGTTCTTCTACTGCTGCTATTACTGATACTTACGAGGATAACGCTGATACTACTAGACAGTATGTAGTAAAAGCTTCCATTACAAGTGCAACTGAATTGGTTCTAAGACAGACGGCTGGAGAGACTAGGACTGCTGCTAGTGGCCAGTTAGATCGTGTCACTGGTTCTGGATCAGCAACGATAGCTTTTAGTGCAGTTACTTATAGTGATACTTACGAAGAGGTTAAGTTATATAAACGTAGAGCTTTTGTTGTTGCAAACGAGGGTAATGTATTCGTTAGTATTTCACGTAATGGTACTAACTTTACAGGTGCGGGTTCTGGGCGACTTGAGATTGATGTTATCGAGGGGTTACGAGTAAGTAACTTTCTACCTTTTAAAAGGGGTGGGATTATCACCACTGAGGATAAGCTAACAGAGAAGTTTAGTCTTTCAACTCTAACGGGTTATAAGTTTTTTGATGCTGCAATCCCTGGAACTGAGGTTGGCCAATTTAAAGTTGAGAGAGAGAGTCGGATTCATGGATTCGTGGGACGTTCAGGACAAGAGCTTGGTAGCGTTATTATTGGTCTAACGAAGAATGGATTTATAAGTTACGCGGGGGAGGTCAGCGCTGAATTTGGTTTAACATCTCAGGACACTATTTCAAACCCGATCAAGAACCAGATTAAAAATGTAAACTTTGCAGCCGCAGATCAAATCTTTTCAACAATTGATATTGTTAACCAGAGATACATTTGTGCTGCTCCACTATTTACTTCTACACAAGCGAACGTACTTTTTGTTTACGACTATGCGAAATCTCAGTCAGACGGGAATCACAGGTGGTCAATTTGGTTCATGGCTTTTAATACTATTAGTAGTTTATTTAATTTAAAGAATGATATTTTTGCAGGAGATTTCGATGGGAATGTTTACAAGCTAACAGTAGATGATACCTTTACTGATAATACTGAGGGGTATACAGCACGGATTGAAACTGCCGCAATTGGCGGGAACACTAGTATGGCTGATAAAACTTGGAGTAAAGCTTTTATCGACTTTAAGATTCCAAGTACAGAACAGTTTATAACTGTTTACGGGAAAGCCGATGGTCACATAATCTCAGAGAGTCCGACTGGTAAGAGTTTAGAGAAAGTCAAGTTAACTCCAAGGGTAAGTAATAGTAGTGTAATTAGCGATTTTACTTTTGTTGACAATATCACTATTATTGGTGCTAACACTTTGAATGATTTACAGATCCGACATGATAGATTAGGTGGTAGAGCGCAAACATACCAGATCGGAGTTTCTAGTTCTGAGACCGGAGTGAATTGGGGAATTTCGGGTTTGATGTTAGAATTAGATGCAAGGGATAACACAAGAGGGCAATAATGACAAGTTATAGAACATACTCAGCAGTTGACGCAATCAGTGGAGAGAGTACCTTATCAGGTCATAACAAACACAATGCAAGGTTTACCGATATCCTCTCTTGGTTCCCTGCTGCTGGAAGCCAATATCAAGCTTTATTAGGCAACTCAGGTGGAACAGGTTTCACTACTAGCCATGTATTAAGATCAGATGTAGCATTGGAACATACTGATGGGAATGGAAGTCAGTATCAGGCTTTAATAAGTGATGGAGATGGCACTACAAGCTGGGTTCATCAAATCAGAAGTAACGTAGCCCTCGACCATGACGATGGGAATGGAACAGTCGGTCAATTATTACAATCAGATGGAGACGGTACTTTAAGTTGGGCAACTACTGGTAATTTAACAGATAGCGATAAGGGTGACATAACAGTTACCTCTAGTGGAACTGTTTGGACAATTGACAATGACGCTATAACAACAGGGAAGGTGGCTGATAAAGCTATCACTCAAGATAAAGCAGGCTATACCTTTGTTAGCAAAACAACAGCTTATACGGCTGTAGCTGAGAATTATATATTATGTGATACCGCAACAACTGCTGCTTTCACTGTAACTTTTCCAGCAAGCCCGAGCGCAGGGGATAAGATTTACATCAATGATTCAGTTGGTAATTTCAATACTGCCAATTTAACAATAGACCCAAACGGTAATGAAATCGAGAGCCAATCAGCTAATGTAGTTTTAGATATTGATAACTTCACAGGGCTCTACTATTATGTAGATGCAACGATAGGATGGAAAAGGATATAAATTATGGTATTAGGTAGTACATTATACGGTGGCGGCGGCGGCGGCGGAAAAGTAATCTCTTTCAATAGTAGTGATCCCGCTCCGCTCATAGACATCCCCTTATTCTTATTGAAGAATACAACAACAGCAACTAATTTTCTTTCAACGGGCAGTTTCACTATGGGGAAAGGGGCCCACTATTTTAAAGATTTTACAATTGATACAGCTCACCAAATGACTTTATCTCCTGGTTTAACTGTTATTAACTGTTCGGGTACTTTTACTTGTGGCGGTAGTGGCATAGTTGGTACTACAGGTACGGCTTTAACTATTGGTGATGATTATACTTACGAAGCAACTGGTACAGCTGGTACAGCTGGTACAGGTGGTACTACTAATACTATTGGTGGTGATGCTAGTGGTGTAGCAGGTGTTAATAAACCTGGTGCAGGCGGCGGTGGCGGAGGCGGAGAAGAAGCTGCTGCTGGTGATGGCAGTATAACTGGCGGCGGTGGCGGCGGCGCATCGGCAACGAGCGGTGGAGTAAACGCAGACGGTGCGGGCGGTGGTGGCGCTTCTGGCCCTAGTGGTGAAATTGCAGGCGGTATTGCTGGTACTAATGGCACCCCATCCGACATCGTTCTAGTAATAATAGCTAGTGATATTGTAGTTAATGCAAACATAACAATCAAGGGGGCTGATGGCGGAGATGGTGGAGATGGCGGTACTGGTATTACTAACTATGGCGGCGGCGGCGGCGGCGTTGGCGGAAAAGGTGGCAGAGGCGGTATCCTAGCATTAGTTGGGAATACTTTAAGCGGCGCTGGTAATATTACAACTGATGGCGGTGCAGGCGGAGATGGTGGAGATGGCGGTGCAGGCCACACCAATTCTGGCGGCGGCGGTGCAGGCGGCGGCGGTATAAAGGGTGATTCAGGGCTCTTATTTTTATGGTTTATTACTAATACTTGGTCGGGTACACCTTCTGTAAACGGTGCTACTGGCGGTGCTGCTGGTGTTGCTGGTGCAGCGGGCTCTGGTGGTGGGCGTATTGGTGGTGCTGCTACATCTGGTGGTGCTGGAAGAAAGTTAATTAATGATGACAACTTAAGGGAAATAACAGGGAATCCCTTTTAAATAAACAGGAGAAATAATGGTTAGTACAGGCGAAGTAAAATCAATAATCAATATGTATGATTCAGGAGATGAGCTATCACCTGAGCTATCAGAAACTACTTATACGGATAGTATTACAACTTCAATGAATGATATTGATATTGCGGCAAGCGCTGCTGACTTTGTTATCCCGATAAGTAACAAAGGTACGATTGAGGAGATTCGAATCTTCACTGATTACACCACTACGGCCACTTTAACTTGTAAGATTAGTGGTCAGTCTACTGAATGGACTATTAACCCAGTACAGATATTCACAGAGAACGTCACAGCTTTAACGGTTAGTAACAGCTCCACTACTACGGATAAAGTAATAAACGTGGAGATAATTTCCTCATGAGTACATCTTCTAAATCAGTAGTAGTAGAATTTTTAACTAAGTTTGAGAAGACTATAGTAAAGCCTGTGAGCAGGCGTTTTTCATGGCGTCCAGAAGATAACAATTCATTAGTAAAGGTTATCTCAGATGTTTTTATAATCCCAGCTTCAAGTACGGATTTACCAATCACGGTTACGAGTCACTCTGATTCTGTTATGACTATTTTTAATGATCCTGATAAGACCAGTGATCTAACTGTTAAAATCAACGGTGACACTAATGGTAATAACCTATCTTACTGGAGGGCGATCAGTGGGGCTTTGGGTTCATTAACGGTAACTAATGCTAACGTGAACAGCCAAAGAATTTTAAAGATTTACACAATTATCCCTCAAGGCTCTGTTTTAGTAAACGATGGAACAGTAGCGGCTGTAACGACTAACAATAATAAAGTTAAGGTCAGTGAGAATGATACGGTCACTGATTATCTTATTAATAAACTTGTGGCTGGTGATGGCATTACCTTAACAGAAACTAACGATGCTTCTGATGAAAATTTAACGATATCTAGCTCAGTAACGATAACAGCAATCTCTGATACTTATACAACTGTAGCAGCCGATGATATTGTTGTTGCGACAATAGCGACTGATAAGACAGTAACTTTATTAGCTGGTGCAAGTATGACGAAACCAGTAACTATCAAGAACTCGCAAGCTTCAACTGGTATCTTAACGGTTGATGGTAATGCTTCTGAGACTATTGACGGAAGCGCAAGTATTCTTATTTATAAGGGCCAGTCTAGAAAACTGGCTTACAGTGGGGGGAATTTACACATCATATGATATTAAGAATTTTACTATTTCTAGTGACTTGCACTCTAAGTGTTCAAGCTTATAGTCCGTTATCAATCTATGAGGCTAATGGTGATTTATTATTCAAAGATCCGATTGGTATAACTCTTAACGGGTTTTCCTTAGCTGCAACTAATGGCGAAGTTACTGTAATATCTGCTGCTACTGGAACAGTGACATCAGTTAATAATGGAGATACTTTCTCAGAGGTAGCAACTGGAACTGCTGCTGCTGTAATAACTATTAATAATGGACTCTTTCTACAAGATACTGACCTTGGCGTAACTGTACAGCGTTACAGTGCTGCAATAAATGGTACGACTGCATCTTTCTTAACGGGTGACGAAACTAAATTAGATAACATAGAAGCTCTGGCTGATGTAACTGATACGGCGAATGTAACTTCGGCTGGTGCTCTAATGGATTCAGAAGTAGACGCAGACATTAAAACCCTAGCCCTACCTGCTAGTACAACTATATCAGCCTTCGGAGCTACTCTAGTAGATGACGCTGCTGCTTCAAACGCAAGAACAACTTTAGGTGTTGACGCTTCTGGAACTGATAACTCTACAGATGTCACTCTAGCTGGGTCTTTAGACTATTTAACCATTGTAGGGCAAGCGATTACTAGAGCTGCTATAGATTTAACAACTGATGTAACGGGTGATCTTCCTGTTGCTGAAGGTGGTACAGGCTCAAGCACCGCTGGAGCGGCAAGAACAGCTTTAGGTGTCGCTATAGGCTCTGACGTTCAAGCTCACGACGCTGTACTCGATGCTACAACAGCATCATTCTTAACTGCTGACGAGACTAAACTAGATGCTATCGAAGCTCTAGCTGATGTCACTGATGCTGCAAACATTACGACCGCTGGAGCCTTACTGAAAGACGGTACTGTGGTAATGACAGGTGAACTAGACATGGGTACTAACTCTGTAGGTTTCACTGTACAGACTGCAACTGGTGATGGTACAACAACCATTGACTGGGGTGCTGGTAATAAGTTTGACTTCACCTTTGGTGCTTTCAATGAGACCTTCACCTTCACTGCCCCTACATCTGCCGGTAACTTTCTATTAAGAATGGTGCAGGATGGAGTAGGTTCAAGAACTGCTACATGGCCTGCGACTGTTAAGTGGCCTGGTGGTGTAGCTCCAACTCTAACAACAGCAGCAAGTTCAGTAGACATAGTTACATGCTACTACAACGGGACTACATATGACTGTAATAGTGGATTAGATTTCAAATAAAACAAAACAGGAGACAATAACATGAACAAATCAGAATTAATAACAAACTTAAATAGTAGAGTGGTGAAGATAATCAAAGCCTTTGCGCCATCAAATTTAAACGGTGGGGATATTGAATATTCTTATACTTGTTTAGTAGAAGAGAACGGTGGTTTCAAGGAAGAGGATTATTCAATCCGTATAGTAGACGAAGGCTTAGAAACTGAGTCTGGCGCATATGTTGGCGGCAAGCAGCCACCTGCTGCAATCTCTAGAGAAGGTATGTTAAAGCTAAGACTAGCTCACTTGAAAACACTTGGTGCTTTCGTGATGTTAGATATGACTCACTTGGGAGTACCTTTCGCTCAATTCAAATTAGACGGTGCAATTAAATTTGCTGCTGAGTTAGATGGTACATTAGAAATAGTGGACGGTGAATAGCGAGAGCCTACAAAGATGCGCCTATCTAGCTTATTATTATTATGTTTAATCTGGCTTCCTGTAAGTGCTGGTTGGTATGATGCCGGCTGGACTTATAGACAAAAGATAACCATTGATAACACCGAGGTAGACGCTGATCTAACTGACTTCCCTATTTACTTAGATACTGACGATCTAACCGCTGACTTTTACACCCATGCTAATGGTGATTGTGCAGAGGTAAGAATAACTAAAACAGATGGAGTAACCGAAGTACCGAGAGAGGTTGTCTTCTGCGATGGTACTAATGGAGAGATTCACTTTAAGGCAAGTGGTACTTTAAGTTCAAGTGCTGACACTGACTTTTATATTTACTATGGTAATGGAGACGCTACTGACTACGCTACTAGTGCAACATATGGAGCAGAGAATGTTTGGAATACTAACTACGAAGGTGTTTGGCATTTACAGGAAGACCCGTCGTCAGGGGCTTCGGCTATGATTGACTCTACGTCTAATAGTAATGATCTAGACGCTAACAATATGGAATCGGGAGATTCAACCACTGGTATATTAAGCGGGAAAGGTTTATTATTTGACGGTACAAATGAAGATTTAGATAGAACCACTGTTACTGGATTACCTACAGGCTCTACAGATAGGACGTATTCAGTATGGTTAAATACTACATCTACAAGCACTAGACAGCAATTAATTTCAATGCAGACTGGAACAACTATTGGTACATGGTATGAGCAAGAGTTTGGCTTCAATGCCTCTAAGCCCCTTATTAATACTTACAACGCTTATAAAGAGGGTAATACAGCAACAATGTCAGCTTCTACTGATATTTATTATGTTTCTACACTGGTGGGTACTACTGTCGCTGACTTAAATATTTATATTGATGGGGTAGCGGTATCAACTGGTACAGTAGCTCCTACTACAACTCTTAATACAACCAGTAGTAATTTCAGGATTGCTAGTAGAGGTAGTTCAAGCCTATTTTACACAGGTGTTTTAGATGAAATTAGGGCGTCAAGCACAGGAAGAGCTTCAACCTGGATCTCAACTGAATACAATAACCAGAATTCTCCTAGTACTTTCTATACAGCGAGCGCGGAGGAAACTTTCACGACTGCTTGGTATGATTCTGCTTGGCTTTATAGACAAAAGATAACAGTAGAGGCTTCCCAGGTGAACGGGGATTTAACAGACTTTCCAGTCTATGTAGATACCGATGATTTTAATTCTGGATTTTATACTAATGCTAATGGGGATTGTGCTGATGTTAGGGTGACTAAGTTTGACGGGACTACTGAGGTTCCAAGAGAGATTGTTTTTTGTGACGGAACGAATGGGGAATTCCATTTTAAAGCTACAGGCACTTTAAGTGCTAGTTCTGATACTGACTACTATATTTATTATGGGAATGCTGCTGCTAGTGATTATGCAACCTCTGCAACCTATGGAGCAGAGAATGTTTGGTCCGCTTTCGATGCTATTTACCACATGCAGGAAGACCCTTCCGGTAGCGCTCCTCAGATGATAGATTCTACTGGTAATGGCTATGACGGAACCTCTGCTGGTACTATGACCACTGGTGACTTAATCACAGGTCAACTTGGCAAGGCACTTGACTTTGATGGTACTAACGACTCTATAGGGATTGGTACTACTCCTCATTTCAGTAATACAACGGCTTTTACTCTTTCGTGCTGGGCAAGCCCTACGGCTACTTACAATATGCTTATAGCGAAGGGTACTAATAGCGTCCCATACGAAGGGGTAGCATTTTTTACACAGAGTGGGAGAATTAAATTATCCCTAGTGCCTAGCACTGGTGTTGGTGGGCAGATTACTAGAGCTGGTACTCTTACTACTTCTGGTAGTGGTTCTTTACATCATTTCGTAGGAACTTATGCTGGTGACAACGCAGCCAGTAGCCTTCACGTCTACACTGATGGTGCTAATGATGATGCTAGTGCATTCGGTACTTGGTCTGGCAGTCAGGTTACTACTAGGCAGTTAAAGATTGGGGAGCGTGATGGTGGTCTAAGAACTAATGGGGAGATTGACGAGGTTCGAATTACAGTGGGGAGCGTTCTAACCTCAACCTGGATATCAACAGAGTATAATAACCAGAGCTCCCCTAGTACCTTCTATACAATGAGCGCAGAAGAAACAGAGGGTGTTGCCCCCGCTGCCGCTGTTGATCTATTCGGTGGATTTGTATTCTAATGGATTTAAGTAAACACTTCACCTCAGAAGAATTCACTAGGTCTGGGACTGCCTCTAGAAAAGGGATTGATAACACCCCTACTCCAGCTGCACTAGAGAATTTAAAAATGTTAGCTGGGGTTATGGAAGAGGTTAGAAAGCTTTGCGGCAATATCCCGATCTCCCCTGACTCAGTTTATAGATGCCTTGAATTGAATGGTGCAGTTGGTGGGGTTCCAACTAGTAGGCACGTACAAGGGCTGGCTATTGATTTTACAATCCCAGGGTGGACAGTGGAGGGTGTGGTGAACCTGATTAAGAATAGCCGTATCAAGTACCACAAGGTTATTAACGAGTATGACTCTTGGATTCACCTGTCGATACCTAAGCGTGGTGAGAAAGCTCTTAAACAGGCATTAAAGCGTGGTGCGGAGGGGTATAAGATTATATGAGAATAAGGGACACATCTGACTTAATTCTTAAACGAATTAACAGTAGGACAAAAGAGCTAATGCAAGATTTCTTTGTATTGGACAAGAGGTTTATTGAATGGTTCGTGGATCAAGGATTTATAACAGATGGCTCTTCAATCCCTGAGTTTATACAGCCTATTATTGGAGATCCCTTCGAGGGGGTAACTGCTCCTGCTAGTCTAGTCCATGACAAGTATTGTGTAACAAAAGAAAGATCCCAGAAAGATACCCATAGAATCTTTAGAGATTTAGTGTTGCATGAAATGAAGGTTACTTATAAATGGTTCACCTGGCCTTGGAAATCCAAGACTTGGCAATACCCTCGGGCTTGGTCTATGTGGGCCGGAGTCCGTGCGTTTAATAAATTAAAGCACCCTAAGTGGAAATAAACGCTTGCGCCTTATCTGTAAGTGTGTAGAACGTAGCACTTGACATGAAATGCATTTGCAGTAAACCCTTATCTGCAAGAGCTTTTAAAATACTATACTTAGCTGACCTACATTTATTAGGAAACAGATTAGTTAAATGTCTCCTCGATATCTCAGGGAATCTTTTAAATAACCCCAACACTTTTCCCATTTCTTCATTCAATTCCATTTCTTTAACATCCCCGCTTTTTCTTCTAATGAATCTATTATTACCTGTATTTGTTTAGGTGTTGGCTCGTACTCAAAATGCTTTATAGCATCGGCCATTGCTAATAGGTGCATCTCTAAGACCTTAAAATACTCTTTGTATACTGGCTGCTTTTCCTGCACCTCAAATTCCTGCATGTAACCCCCTTAAAGAATCTCTATCAAAGAACCTGTTGACTTGTATTGTCTTCCAGATCTGTGGCCCTAGCGTGGGGATGGTTAAAATTACCAACCCGAACATAAATTCTTTCAATCCCATAAGATCTAATTATAACAGAAAGCTTAATAGATTAACGCTTACTTATTAAATCTATTTTTTTTTCGATACCTTGTAGTATATGAGTAAACTCAGGTACAGTTGCTCTGACTAATTGAATCTCTGTAAGGAAGTGTTGCCCTATCTGCTCAATCTTTTCTTCACACCGGGTGTGGGTTTCTCTTAATTCAAGAGTGACTCTATCTACATAATTTTGAAAGGCAATATCTTTTTTATCTAACTTGGTATTAAAAGTCTTCAATACTTCCAGTGCTTTCCCTAGTGCGAATACAAGAAAAGATAAGAATAGAAAAACTAATACTATAAATCCTGCAAGTAGTCCATATTTAGTAAAATCCGGTAGTCCGCTTGGCATATATATCAGTATATCTTATTTCTGACATTTACCAAACCTTAACACCTATAGTGTATGATAATATCAGACAGAGAAATCCCCCCGGGAGGCTTAATTGGTCTCCCGTCTGTGTCTATTTATAAGATTGCCGAGAGCAGGATTTGAACCTAGCGCATGGAGGGAAGTTTCCTATCCTCGCTTTGAGGGTATTGCTACCCTCTCTCTAACCACTGAGTTATCTCGGCATTAAATGTTATAGCATTAAAAACTGACCTGTCCGCCCAGGTAGATCCAGGTTTCTTCTAAGTCGTTTCCGATGCTTCTTACCCCAAAATTCTTTATTGGTTGATAAATCCGGTCTACATAATCCCCAAGTCGTATGGTCGAGAGACTGAGTTGCTGCATGACAAATCACACCATGGGTAATACTGTTAATAAAAGCATAGTATCTATTGATCTCTTGGAATCTTCTGAGAGTTGCTCGATTGATTTTAATTGACTGGATCTCAATCTTTTCTAGATCAATATTATATGACTGAGTTTTTCTAGTAGACTCAATGAACAAGTTACTCTCATCATCAACAAAATTGATTTTTATCCCACCATCGAAGCTGATCCCTTTATCATATCCAAAGTTGTCATCCCTTTTAAAGTGAACGATTCCTCTTGCTTTCCATGCGAGGTTCAAGCGAATGAATTCTTCCTCGAATTTAGTTGCGTTTTTAATTTCTAACCAAACACTTGGTGTTTGTTTTGCTTCAATCTGTTGACTTGTTAGAAACCCCATCCATATTATTAGCATAAGTATTATTTTTTTATTCATTGTAAAGACCTCCAGCGCTTTCTGTTTTTAATTCTACTGACCATACTTCTAGTAATTTGGAATAAATCCTCCGTTAATTGTTGCTGTTCTTCATCTAGTTTCTTCATAATCCTAATTCCTTTTCTAGTTGTTCAAGCCGCTTCTGTTCGTCATGCAACCTAAAGTAAAGTTTATCCAACCTCCTCCACTCTCTTACCTTCTCAGCCTGCTGCGGGGTTAGTTTTATATTGTCTTCTTCCGTGTACCAGGTTCTGCTAGGTGTACCGTCTTCGTATTCCATATTCTTCAATTCACTCACTCAAACCACCACCAGAATTCGTACCATTTGCGAGGGTCTATTAAGTTTCTAATCCTTCTCTTAACTCTCTTGATGTCCCCAAGAGCGTCATCGGCTAATCCAATGTGCCCAGATTCTATGTAGTTACGGTATCGTCTCACCTGATAGTCATAACCCTTTACTAAAGAGTCATACATCACTTTCTTTTCTCCCATCATCTCTCCCCCTCCAAGACCTTTTCCTCTGGCTGAGCAAACACTCCCATCTGCTTAAGTATAGGTTTCCACTTCTTCCAGAACTCAAGAGCTTTCTTGCCTTCCATTTCCAGTATTCTTTTGTTATCAAACTCAAACCACTCTTTAATTGAGTGTTGCTCACAGCCTATTGCCATAACGTCTTGAGTGTAGGTAATTTTGTAAGTTTCAACCTGTAAAGATTTTATTTCCCTCATATTGCCTGCCGCATAGCGTAAATTGGCATAGCTTAAATTCGCAGAGCTTAAATCCGCATAGCGTAAATCCGCAGAGCATAAATTCGCAGAGCATAAATCCGCAGAGCGTAAATCCGCATAGCTTAAATCCGCATAGCGTAAATTCGCATAGCTTAAATCCGCATAGCTTAAATCCGCAGAGCGTAAATCCGCATAGCTTAAATCCGCATAGCTTAAATCCGCAGAGCATAAATCCGCAGAGCTTAAATCCGCAGAGCATAAATCCGCAGAGCGTAAATTCGCATAGCGTAAATCCGCAGAGCTTAAATCCGCAGAGCATAAATCCGCAGAGCATAAATCCGCAGAGCGTAAATCCGCATAGCTTAAATCCGCATAGCTTAAATCCGCAGAGCATAAATCCGCTCTCTTACCCTCATCGTTATCTAGTAACCATTTGTGGTGTTCTCTTATTATTTCCTGTAATTCTTCTGCTCTGTATTCTTTCATTATTTGTTTTCTCCTTTTAGCCCTCGCCCTTGCCATCGCCAGAGCTATAAGTCCTGAATATCTTGTAAGGCATACCCTCTAGACTCTCCGCAGTCTTAGGTACTTCTGATTCAGGGATATATTTAATCCCCTTGATTACTACTTCATCTATTTTTGTTTCCATTACTATTCTCCTTTTTCTTTTAGTAAAATCTTTATCCATAAGCGCAGGGCGGCGGTGTCCAGGGCTTCCGAGGTTTTGTGTGATGTTACTTTAGTCTTCATCTGTTTCTTTCCTCCAGGAAACTACATAACCCATAGACTTCAACTGAATATCTTCCTTGTCTAGTATTCCGGCTGCTCTTAACCCTTCGATAAAAACAAAGAAGACTGGCATCAAATTGTTTTCTTTTTGTTCCTCTAGTTCTTGTTTAGTTTTCATTTATTTACCTCATCAACGAGAAGATACCCTTCCGCTATCCTAATCTTCACAGCTTTATCTTTACAGAATTGGAGCAATCTATATAAAACAACTTCTGGGTCTTCTTCTGGGGAGATTTCTAATTGTGAATCTCCATTAGCACAATCATAAGTTTCTCGGAAGATATCTTCTTTACAAGGGTAAATCTCACCTTTGATCCCTTCTATAATAAAGTCCCCATAGTTAGCAGTCATAATCCCTTCAAGAGTATGTATTTGACAATAAGCTTCCTTCTCTTCATTAAAGGTAATTATGTTGTTTGTATTCACTTTATTAGTAAACCAATCAGGTCTATAGTCAATTCCATACTGGAATGCTTTTATCACTATTGATTTCTTTCTATATTTTTTCATCCCTTCTCCCCCTTCACCAACTCAACTAAAGCCTGTCCACACGCGGTCGTGCAGCATTGGTCTTCTGCATAAACGTCTCTATCTAACAGCAGTAAATAGGGTTTAACCTTGGAAGCTCCTAACTTAAAATACTTAGATAACTCTACTAACTTATCTAGAATTGAGGAAAGTGTTGGTGCAGGCACAGGATATATATTCTCACGGTACTCATCCCACTTATGCATACTTAATTTATGAGGGTGCAAAACCCAATGATATTCATAGGGGCCTTCCATAGCATAGTTCCACCACATAGTAGGCTTCTCAAACACCACCCCAAGCCTATGAAGCTCTGCACTTAATTCGTAGTTTAAATAGTCGCTGCTCATTTATTTGCCTCCATAAAAGCCTTCGCAAATCCTTGCGGCGTCATTGATCTTTTAGCTGCCGTAATATTCATATCTGGCGGCAGTAAGTATCCATCTGGGAGCTTAGGCAATCTTCGAGAATTAGTCTTTGCTCTAGCTACTTCTTCTTCTGTTAGTTGTGCTGGGGACTTCTTAAGATTCACATTGGAATTACCCCAAAGCGCTGTAGGTTTAATATGCCTATCCCCATAATCAGATGGGTCAAAGATCATAGTAGGTTTCCCTAAGAACCATTGGAGTCGAGCAACTGGATTCTCCAGAGTCCAGAACTGTAATCTTTTACCACCATATTGACATTGCCAGATAATTCTAAGACAGGCTTCTACTGTAGCCATACCTTGTCGTAAATCTCTTGGAGTCTTAGCCGTAGTCCTTGCCATTGAAAACATAGTGCAAGGTGGGGCAGCTAAGATACCATAGACGTCCTCTGGTGGGATGTAAGTTTCTACATTATGGTCAGGTAATGTCACTAATCTGACATCATAACCAGCCTCTCGGTAAGGTTCAGACCATGAGCCTGTCCCACCACATAGATCTAATATAATCTTGTTTTTCAGAGTAACTCCTCCTTTGCCAACAACACAATCAGGTCGCAGAGGGCGATTGCTTTGGGTTGACCGCGTAGCGTATATAGACTTAGTCTTAAATCAAAAAGTTCTTCTCGTTGCTTAGAGCTTAACCATTCAATAGTTTTTCTTTCATATAAACTACCCCATCCTTGAGCGTATAACCACTCCGGCAAAACAAGCTCCATTGTTGCGGTGTGCCAGGTGGGTATAGGTTTATATATAAAGTTAGGATCAGTAATCCTAATAGTCTTATCACACTCCACCCCAAGCTCCCGCATCACAGGAGCTAGCAGCTTTAGCCTCTCGGGATCTTGTAAATAGATGTCGTCTTTGTTAATCATAATGCCCCCTCTATAAACAACCTTATCTGCAATGGCGTCTTGTTAGAAAACGGTGTCCACTTAGCCTTATCTTCCTTCCAGCCAACGAATTGGTTAATCCAAATTAATAATTTTCCCGTACTCATACTGCCTTCCTTTTACGTCTGTTAGCTACATAGTGTCTAACATTATCGCCTATTGTTAATAGCTCTAGGTTTCTAGGTCTATCATCAACCTTATTTAAGTTCATGTGGTTGACTGTCATTCCTTGTGGAATCTCTCCATACTTAACGATACAAACAAGCCTTGATCTTTTGACCATCTTTTTAACTTTGTCTTTCATTAAGCAGAATATTTTATATCCGCTGTTGCTGGTCCCTGGTTTTAAGTATCTCTTTCTTCTAATTGACCACACTCTTTGTTTAGTTCCGAGTAGGTAATCTTTAAATCCTGGTATTGTTTTCATTGTCCTCTCCCTTGTTTTTTAGTGGTGCTTGATAGTGAGTGATGGGCGATCCGGTATCGCTATATTTACGGAGTTCTTCTTGTTCATCGGTTCCCCAGTTAATATACTGAATAGAAGAATCCCCTCGTGTTACCGTAACGATCTCGATCTTCTTATCTTCTTCTATCTCTTTCATTGTTCTCTCCCTTTAAAAATAGGGCTGTGGCGTAGTCGATCACCAACAGCCCATAGCTATTACTAGAACGGAATTTCTGAGTCCCCTGACTGTTCTCTATCCTTATTGTAAGGCTCTTGGATACTCAGAGAAAGAAACTTCCCTGACCCATCTTTCTTTTCTCTAGTCCAGGCTGCTAACTCGTATTCCTTGCCGCCCACATCAAGCTTGCCCTTATAGTCTGGCTGTTTAGAACCTTCCTTGTAGTCGTTTATAAATAGGACGCCTTTGTTTGTGTTGTCGTATTGTTGTGTCATGTTATTTGATTCTCCTCTTTAACTTTTGCTATTAACTTCTTCATCTTAGTCTGCTCATAAGTCAGCATGTTAGAGAAGTCAGCTCTAGCACCACTTATAAGTCCTATGATTACATCTCTATCAGTAGCCTTATCGAAAGCGTCTTCATATTCAGTATAGATTCTTTTTGATTCGCCTTTATCTTTAAAGGCTCCACCTGATTCTTTAACCTGTTCTTCTAAGCCGCCCTCTAGTGGTGATGTTGGTGTTGTATCTGTCCCGTCATAGTCTGAGCTATCAACATCAGAGGTAGCGTCTGTTAGTCCTAGTAAGGTTATCCATAGGTATTTATAAGCATAACTTGCAGCGTTCCCTAATGATTTACTCGGATCTCCCGCTTGATTCATTCCGATAAATGGAATAGATGTTGTTTCTCTTTCATCAGTTGCACAATCTATCAAGGTATATTCAGCAGTCCCGGTAACTAGGAAATTAATCTTAGGCCCGTACTGAGTTTCTTTTATTACCTGTTCGACTTTTTGATCTTTAACGTTACAGATAATTCCTATCCCATGCTTTATAAGTAGCGGGTTAAGTTCAGCATTTAGTTTTGCAATTGTAAACGCTGAGTATCCTTGTCCTTTATTAAATTCTTTATCGACTTTAATAACCTTTCTAATTTCATTTAATTTATGTAGTAATTTCATTTTATCTCCTTTTAAAAACTCATTAAATCTGGGTTGTCTGTATCTGTATTATCTATTGCATAGAAAGTATCTCTATTGTAATCATAGATGGTATCTCTATCTGAATCAATTTGGTTATAACTATAATCTCCAGTATCGTAGTTATACATTTCAACTTCCCCGTCATCACTGATATTTAATTCTATCAACTCTCCGGTCATAGGGTCTATAACTGATTGAGCGTTTGCTTTCAGATCAAAGACGAGAGTGATTATTGCAATTAAAATTATAATCGCGATTCCTAATTTTATTATTTTCATTGTGTTTCCTTCCTTTTTTATCATTGTATTTCTTCTCCATGCTCTCGATTAAAACAATCTAGTAAAAACTCTTCAAAGGATTGCCCCCCTGTATTATCACAGAGCGTTCCCGTTTCAAACTCTGTGAACATACCATTCTTGGCTTCCACCCCGTAAGCATTACCGTACATGACCATCTCACTAAACTTTAAATCGTTAGCCCAATCTATAAATTTTGGATTCATTCTTTCACTTTCTTCTTTTAAATGCCATGACTTACTATCATCATCGTCTTGCTCGTACTTATTATTCATTCTTTCACCTCTTTTTTTAAATAATTTTTGATTATAAATTTAGCGTCATCATCATTTAAGTATTTAAGGGGATCACTTTGAAACCTCTCCCAGCTAAATTCATAGATAGCATCAACATCATCACAATCAACGCCTGGTTCACTGAAATATTCATCATCAAGACTGATATCTAAAGCGTCAAAGATATCCCCCAAGATTTCATCAGAGCAAGATTCAATAAAGTTTTGCACTTGCTCTGGAATATTATTACTCATGGTCATGTGTCCCATCACAATACTCATCATGTTCTGCAAGAAATTTCTTTTCGCGAGTGTTTAAAATATTGTTTTGTACAAGTCTTTGATTCGCTTCATCGACTGCTGCATCTCCACAGACTATGTGCTTAAAATGAGACTCTAGATTCGGGTCTCCTGCTAAATTTTTCATTATGTAATCATTTGTTTCCATTGTGTACCTTCCTTTTCTTTATACTGTTAATTATATACCATTAACTATTCCATGTCAAGTTTATTTAAAACTTCTTGTAAATTTCTTGCATCAAGTTTTATAAACACGTCTCTAGTTTGGGAGTGTATCGTGTTGATTGACTTCCCCAGCTTCTCGGCTACTTCATCTCGGGTTAACCCTTCTCTTAGTAGTTCGATTATTTCCATCTCTTTATCTGATAATTTATTTTTCATGTTTACTCCTAATTTAAAAATGTATCTTCTAATATTAATCTGTCCTCTTGTCTAGCAGTGGTATAGCCTGACATAAACAAGTACATTAGCGTTTCTTCATGTGTTGAATCTTTAAAATTTGTATCTATTAATACATTGTTGATTATTTTATTTGCGGCATGAAGTACAGCTATTGGAATCCCTTTAAGGATTAATGCTGTTGTCTCTTCTTCTGCGTTAATTAACCTATTTGCCATGTCGTTTGATTTCATTCTTTTCCCTTTTTATATAAATCGTGTGTATTAACATTTGTATATTTATGAACTAGAGCTTTAATTATTTTCCCCATCTCCAGAGCTTGATTTTCTAAATCTCTAAGTGCCAGGTTTTCTTTTCTTAGTCTATAGTTTCTATCCATCATTGCAGCCATAAAGATTTTAATTGCAGCCCTGAAACCTTTATCTGTAAACTCCGGGGCCCCTCTTTCATCTGCTTCTGATTCCCATAACGTTCTTTCTATTTCTTCTAGAACTGGGGACAGTTTTTGCCCTATTGTTTCTTTCATTCTTCCCCCTCAAATACAAACCAGTCACCCTTGTGACGATAGTAAATTACATAATGAGATTCCAATAGCATTATTTTATTCCTACTTTCTTTGTTATCTGGATCATCTATACAAATAACTCTGGAGCTTTGCCATCGTGTTGTTTCCATGTCTGCAATATCACTAAAATCAAATAGTAATTCGTGTAATTTATCTTTATTAACTGCTTTAAACTGTTTCATTCTTTCACCTCTTTAATTTCTCCTGTCCTAGTGTTACTGATTAGATATTTAATCTCATCTTCCAACGCTTTAGATTTATCAGCCTTCTTTAAAGCCTTATCTAGATTGGGATTGATAACCTTATTAATTAGCTCCGTCTTATCCATTTTCACTGCGTCCCCATCTGTAAAGCATTGCGCCAGTTACTAATATAATTACTGTGTTTGCCGTTGGTGCTAGATAAGTAAAAGTATTTACTATCGCATTGCCTAATTCTACTAACCATGTTCCTACTAATACAAACATTATATTGTCCTCCAAATAGTCCATACTATGAACCCTATTGCCGCTGTAGCCATTATCATTTCTAATGTATTCATCTAACCACCTCGCACATAATCCACAGTACGATTGATGTACAAACTACCGCTAGTATTACTGAAATTGTTAAGTCTAGTGTATTCATTGTTTTAACTCCTCTGCGTATGATAAATCTAATTCCCATTCTGATCTTTCAGCGTTCAGTCTTTCAAAGAAGACTCCTGGCTGTAGTGATTTAACTTCGTG
>Ga0222662_1000358_pt1 | contig 39794 bp, 37 predicted proteins | sample AntAcemetagen600_FD_179821 | JGI IMG/M metagenome (GOLD analysis project Ga0222662, IMG submission 179821) | Saline water microbial communities from Ace Lake, Antarctica - #600 | ecosystem: Environmental > Aquatic > Non-marine Saline and Alkaline > Saline | place: Antarctica: Ace Lake... | reverse complement strand
CGCGGGGGCGCGGATTGAAACGTGACCGTGGCACTACCGAATACCAGCTTCATTACATCGCCCCCTCGCGGGGGCGCGGATTGAAACATGGTTATATCGCCATAGGAGAGCACGGGTCCGCATCGCCCCCTCGCGGGGGCGCGGATTGAAACTGCAAAGAAATGTCGGAGGCGATCTCGTTTCCCATCGCCCCCTCGCGGGGGCGCGGATTGAAACTTGGCATTAGCCGGGCCGATGGGCGCGGGGCCGTATCGCCCCCTCGCGGGGGCGCGGATTGAAACGGATTACGCCCTTGCTTTGGCGCGGATGGCGCGTATCGCCCCCTCGCGGGGGCGCGGATTGAAACATGGTTTTAGTAGTGTTGGATGTCTAGCAGTCGTCATCGCCCCCTCGCGGGGGCGCGGATTGAAACATGTACCTACGCAAAAACGGATTGTAGCCACCATATCGCCCCCTCGCGGGGGCGCGGATTGAAACATGCCAATATGCCAAAACCGATGCATCGCACCATCGCCCCCTCGCGGGGGCGCGGATTGAAACCAGGATCGCCATTTCCCGGGGCGCGACACCGCCACATCGCCCCCTCGCGGGGGCGCGGATTGAAACGAGGATCTGCATCTTGTCGATCATCACCCCGGCATCGCCCCCTCGCGGGGGCGCGGATTGAAACAGTTTGTTCGGGACTAACTGCGCGTCCCAGCAAATCGCCCCCTCGCGGGGGCGCGGATTGAAACTACCAACCCGCCGGAGCGGATGCCAGCCAGCGCATCGCCCCCTCGCGGGGGCGCGGATTGAAACCTGAACAAGCTGCGGCGGGTGAAAGGCTTTGAGATCGCCCCCTCGCGGGGGCGCGGATTGAAACCTTTAGTATTTTGCCATCGTTAATTCTGACGATGATCGCCCCCTCGCGGGGGCGCGGATTGAAACTACAACCGCGACCCCGCCAAATCTTTTGACAAGATATCGCCCCCTCGCGGGGGCGCGGATTGAAACGGGGTTGTGGCGAATCAGAGCCCAGATTCCTATTATCGCCCCCTCGCGGGGGCGCGGATTGAAACCGCTGCTTCGCGCACGCAATCGAGGTCGCTGATCATCGCCCCCTCGCGGGGGCGCGGATTGAAACTCGAACTAGATCGATAGTCTCCTCGATCGAGTTGATCGCCCCCTCGCGGGGGCGCGGATTGAAACTCTTTCTCCCGTAACTTCGAGGACACCTGGAGTCATCGCCCCCTCGCGGGGGCGCGGATTGAAACGTTATTTTAATAGTTCTTTTATTCATAGGATAACAATCGCCCCCTCGCGGGGGCGCGGATTGAAACGCTGAGGACTTCGAGGACACTTGGAGGCAAGAGATCGCCCCCTCGCGGGGGCGCGGATTGAAACCTTCGATCTACAACCAACCTACACCTATATGCGGAATCGCCCCCTCGCGGGGGCGCGGATTGAAACACTCCGATGGACGCGGCCCCAGGGAATCGCTTAATCGCCCCCTCGCGGGGGCGCGGATTGAAACTAGGTCGACTCCATCGGACTCCGGTAGCTTGGCATCGCCCCCTCGCGGGGGCGCGGATTGAAACTGCACCCCCCAATCGTGTAACTTGCACCAATTCAAATCGCCCCCTCGCGGGGGCGCGGATTGAAACGCTCGGATCGGTAGGAGTGTAACCCGCTCCAACATCGCCCCCTCGCGGGGGCGCGGATTGAAACGCTAAATCGACTGGTTAGAAATTATGGATAAAAAATCGCCCCCTCGCGGGGGCGCGGATTGAAACCAAGTTTTGATTCGGCTTTTGCTGCGCTGAATCCTATCGCCCCCTCGCGGGGGCGCGGATTGAAACTTCCATGTGGTCATGGATCCGCCCCACTACACCGAATCGCCCCCTCGCGGGGGCGCGGATTGAAACTCTCCCGTTGGTTGTCTCATTCAGCGGCGGTCGCATCGCCCCCTCGCGGGGGCGCGGATTGAAACGCTAAAGGCGAATTCGAGGAGATCATATCAGGCATCGCCCCCTCGCGGGGGCGCGGATTGAAACAATGTGGCTGGCCCATCCGGTGTTTGTGCCGATATCGCCCCCTCGCGGGGGCGCGAAAACGGCAAAACGACGTCAAGTCTTGATTCTTGACAAGCTCTTCTAGCGGAAGCCAAAAGTCGTCATCCATTGACCGGGGGCCTCTTGCCTCAGATTTCCACTGCGACGCACAGAGACGGGACGCCTCTGCCACTCTGGACTCATTCACGATAGAGAATGGCGGGCGCGACTCATTGGCGTCACGCCCGACCCTCATTGATCGCGGAATCTCGACTCCTCGCTGGCAAAGCGTGCCGCCTCGGCGGTCAATCCCAGCCTGTCGATCCGCAACTGGCTCATCGGAGCCTGTCTGGTCGAATTCGAACAAAAGGGCGAGGACCGCGCAAAATATGGCCAAAAAATCATCCCCGAACTGGCAGCGCCTCAAGGCCGATGGCGTCAAAGGGCTAGGCCCCACTAATCTCAAGCTCTGCCGCATCTTCTTCGAACAATATCCCGAAATTCGCCAGACACTGTCCGGCGAATTCATTTGGATATTCAATATCAACGATTTACAGAAAAAAATCGTTTCCTAGGACTCCATTCATCCCACCTCTAGGCGTAATCTGGAGCAACTCATGAACGATTACGCCCACACCAAAAACGATAAGTACGGAAAACCGCTCCCCCAGTCGGAGTGGGAACCGCTTTTCTGCAGCGACCTGCGCGGTTTGCCCTGCGAACCCTGCGAATCACTCGTGCCCGACCACGACCAACTCTGGCACGTCTGAAATAAATTCTTCCTTGGAAATCCCCCAAAACGCTTTACGCTATTGGTATGTCAAACAAAACAACATTATCCCCCAAATTTCAAACCGTAATCCCTAAAGAGATCCGTAAGAAACTCAGCTTAAAGGCAGGCCAGCAGATCGAGTTCACCATCAAGGATGACCACATTGAACTCCGCCCGCTGCTCCGCCCGGAAGAACTCATCGGCTTCCTAAAAGAAGATCAACCTCTCGAATTCGTTCGCGAAAACGACCGCAACATTTCCTGAATCTCCAACCATGAAGACCGCACCCCACATTTTGGACTCATCCGCATGGATTGAGGTATTGGACGAAGGCCCCAACACCCCGCACTTCAAACCCATTTTCCTCCAACTCCCTAACCTAATTATTCCCGCTATTATCATCACCGAAATCCGCAAATTCATCCTCCGGGAGCGAGGTGAAAAAAAAGCAGATGCCGTCACCCGAAGCCTCAACAGTGGCATCATCATCGACCTAACCACCGACATCGCACAGTCCGCCGCCAACCTCGGACACAAGCACCAACTCCCCCTCGCGGATTCCATCATCTACGCCACCGCTCTTTCCACGAATGCCACCCTCTGGACCCAAGACTCCGATTTCGAGGATCTCCCCCACGTCAAATACTTCCCAAAAATCAAACCTCCTAAAAATTGATGCCCTTCTACGCCCATACCATGACCGATTCCAAAACCGTCCGGGCACCAAAATGACGTCAAGTCTTGATTCTTGACAAGCTCTTCTCGCGGAAGCCAAAAGTCATCATCAATTGACTGGGGACCTCTTGCCTCAGATCTCCACTGCGACGCACAGAGGCGGGACGCCTCTGCCACTCTGGACTCATTCATGATTGAGTATGGTGGACCTTGATGGCGGACAGGCGCTGGTGGTTAATCGAAGCACTGCGAGCTCGCAAAGGCCTTTGCGATTCATCGGTCTTCCTCCTTCGTTCCCGACCTTGTCGGGACACTACGGCGGACAGGTCAGCGACCGATGCTACCTGAAACCACTTCCGTATGTTGGTTTCGAGCTGTAGCCTTAATCTCTTTCAACGTGCAACGCTCCCCCTGAAGCCGCCTGATTTCCTGGATGAGTTCGATCATTGAAGGATCAAAGAGTTGGTAGCCCGCATCGGTCGTATCGGCTACTTCAAGCAGACCCTCTTTTGTCCAGAAGCGAAGTGTGGCGTTCGTTTCACCTGTCAATTTGGCAAGCTGACCTATCCGTAATAATTCAGGCGCAGGCTTTGCGACCTCTTCCTCTTGTGACAGCGCCTTCAGATAAACATCAAAGGAGCGGTCAACCGCTTCCCCTACGATTTTATAGTAGTCTTCTTTGCTACCGCCTAACTGGGCTTGTTCCAGTGATTTAATATAGCGCAGACGATCTCGCTTGCGAATGAGCGCGGGCGGGTAGCCGTTTTGCATCAGGATCAAATTCATAAGCAAGCGAGCCGTTCGTCCGTTGCCATCGATAAAGGGGTGAAGGGTGACCAGCTGATAGTGAGCCTCTGCCGCCAACTCGACTGGGTGCAGTTTTTGTGCTCCGGTGATTTCCTGCGTGAAGCGAGACATTAGATCTGGAACTTTGACAGGATTGGGCAGCACGACCATTGAGCCTGAAATCCTGACGGCGATTGAACGATAATGCCCGGCATGGCTGTCATCAATGCCTCTCAAAATGGTTTCGTGGACATCCAGCACTGAATGCTCGGTTAAGTCTTTGGTCTTCCCCTGAGCGAGCTTGAGCACTTTCTGGAGTGCTTTGGCGTGATTGGTCGCCTCCAGATGCTCAACCAGCGATTTGCCACTGACAGTAAGCCCCTTCTCAACGACCACAGCAGTTTCCTTGCGCGTGAGCGTGTTCCCCTCAATCGCATTACTGGTGTAGGTCAGCTCGATAATAAACCACTGCTCCAGGTTTTTAACCAACTCCGGTGGCAGCGGCCTGAAACTATCAAGCTTCACTTTTTTCGTTGTCAGCCTCCCCCAATTCATGCCTAAACCATAAAGCATCACTTCACGGTTTCAAGTTCTTTACCACACCAAAAATGACGTCTTGATTCTTGACAAATACTCATCTCGGCCAAGGCCAGTCATCCTGAAGGATTCTCCTATTCACCGCTACGTTCCTTCGATAAAGGAAGATATTGCGACAAAAGACCACCGCCAATTCGCAGGCTTTCCGCATCGACAATCCTCATCCGCACTGCGCCAACCGATCACAGCCGCCTTTTCGCTGCCAAATCTTCCTCAGATGAAGCAAACACTTCAAGCAGCCCTTTTCTGAAACGGGTGATTCCGAAACGCTCTTTGAAACGACGACGGCCCGAACTCCCATACTGCTTCCGTAAATCGGGATTGGTAAGAAGATGGCTCATTCCCTCTGCAAGTCCCTCGGGAGTCGGTGGAACCATATACGACACCTTTGAATCGAGAACCAAGCGATTCGCAGCGGAATCCACCGCCAGAATACACCGGCCGGAACGAAGATAGTCCAACAGCTTCAAGGGTGTATTGCGGCCATCCATTCGAGGCGAAACAAGGACATCACAAGCCGCCAGAAAATCGGGCACATCGTCAGTGTCGATTTGCGGGATGTGAACAAGGCGATCCGCGCAATCCGATTCCTCTCCGATCAAGCGAACTCGTCGACCGTCCTCTTCAGATCCCCCCACCAGAACCACACGGAGCGATGGATTCTTAGGTAGAGCTTGCCGAATGGCATCCATAAGAAGAGGCACACCCTGATAACCCGCAAACGATCCTATATAAGCGCACACGGTCTCTCCCTCAAGACAACCGAAACGTGCCCGCCAGTGAGGTATCTGCTTCAAATCCGCTTTTTTCTCACTGGATGGAACATCGTCAATTGTGAAAACCACTGCACGGGTTCCAAATGATTTTACCTGGGAGGCAAGTCCCGGTCCCGTGGCAATGACGACGTCGGCCCTGCGGCAGGCAAAACGTTCGATCGCAGCATAGACTTCTATTACCGCATTGCGGATCGGAGATTTGGTTCGGTGGGAATAGGGGTCCGAATGTTTTTCAAAAACGAATCGTGCTCCGGAGAGCCGTGCGACGACCCACGCCGGTATCCCCATTTCCTCAATCCCATGAATCGTTGAATACCTTCGGGGTATTGCTTGAAATAATCCCCGCAGAGCAATCAATCCTCCATAGAAAAATTTTGGGACCGATGGTCCAATAACGATTGATTTCAACCGAAGAAGATTGGGGACACGAAACAACCGCACCCCGACTGGCAGACTCCAATGGGGGCCCATCGGTAGCGTTATTACATCCACCTTGATCCTACTCTTTCCCAGCGCACGTAAGACTGCCTTTACCCGAATGGGCGATCCCCTTGCCTCAAAAAGCGGCTGTGCACAAAGAGTGAGAATTGGCTTCATTTACGGTTTAGCTGAGGAATTCCGGAACGAATTTGTTTGAGTTTACGTTCTTTTGTCAAATCCGATATCGGTCGAAAGTAAATGTCAACAAAAGGAATTTATTAAAATGATCCCGAATGGTTTATCTCCAAAGTTCACCAGGCTCTAGGATATTCCCTTGCTGGATCCCATGATTCCGCAGTTGCCATTTACATGACCCTTTCCGAATCTATTATGTTGAGCGTTTCGCTTCTCAACCCCCAGTTGTAACCCTATGGCCACCATAATTTTCATCTCCCTTCTGGCAACCCTGTTTGCAGCGACACGCTCTGAAAAAGGGCTCGTCGATATCCTCTTCATAGTAACCTTTGTTCTTATGGTGATCCTCTTCCTTCACCATTCGACCGACTCGTTGCACATTAACCTTTGAGGCTCAGACCGATGAATCACGCACGAATCACTTACGGTCTTGCCCACCTTTACGTTCTCACTCTGATCGGTGTGCTTCTCGGAGCTTTCGGCATCCAGTTCATTTTCGGAGAGATTCCCTGCCCTCTATGCTACCTGCAGCGGATGGGGATGGCCCTCGCTGCTATCGGCCCCTGTCTCGTCATACTACATGGAGTTCGGGTTCGTTTCTTCGGAATGACGATCGTAGCAGCCATGCTCGGTGCATCCATCTCCACGCGCCAGATTCTTCTCCACATTGCTAATACAGAAGATCCCGGATATGGCACACCCGTCATGGGTCTCCATCTCTACACTTGGGCATTCATCGTTTTCTCAACCATGATCGCCGTCAGTGGGCTGCACCTATGGACCCTGAAAGAGGGTGAGAGCTACCGCCCCACCCGGCTTTCCACCATTTCAAAGTGCGTCCTCGGCCTCTTCGTTCTCGTTCTGGTCGCAAATGTTATCAGCGTCTTTATGGAAGCGGGTTGGCACTGGTTCCTTCCGGGCAATCCCACCGAGTATCAATTGCTGGACTGACCCGGTCTTCGTCAGAGGATAATCTCCAGATGGTCGGGCGTGCCGCCACCCTACTGTTACGTGGTTAACGCTATTGTCGAAGGTTGCGTTCGCCTCTTTTCTACCCTCCTTGCATTTTATGACTGGCAAAACTCGACTCAAGATCACTTTCACCGTTCTGGTTTGTCTAGGGCTGGCGTTTGGCTGCAGCTGCATGTATAGAGAGGGTTCATGGGAATCCAAAGGCGAGGCACCGGTAGCCGATCACCGCAAACTCCCGATTCGCGATGCAAAGACCACGGAGATTGTATCGGGGCTGGATGCGCCCTGGGGGTTCGATTGGTTGCCGAATGGGGACATCCTAGTTACCGAGCGATTCGGAGCCCTGAGGATTATTCGCGGAGGAGAACTGGATCCTGAGCCGATTCCCGGAACTCCGGACGTGTATGTCAGCGGACAGGGCGGCTTGCTCGACGTTATTGTGCATCCACGGTTTCAGGAGAATCGGTGGATTTATCTTTCCTACTCGACGGGTTTGGCCGAGGCGAATCGTCTGGAAGTCGTCCGGGCAGAGTGGAAAGACGGCCGCTTGGAAAATCCGACCGTGGTCTTTAAGGTCGTGAATGCTAAATCAGGCGGCCAGCACTTCGGCTCGCGCTTTGCCTGGATGCCGGATGAGACCTTACTATTCTCCGTCGGCGATGGCGGAAATCCACCAGCCGAGTATGAAGGTGCATTGATACGGGAACAGGCCCAGTCCCTCAACGAGCATTTCGGAAAGATCATTCGTATTCACGACGATGGCGAGATCCCCGCCGATAATCCGTTTATCGAAGATCCGGAGGCTCAACCCGAGATTTGGAGTTACGGCCATCGTAATGTACAAGGGGTCACCTATGACGCCATCCAAGAGCGCACCCTGGCGACGGAGCACGGGAGCCAGGGCGGTGACGAACTGAACGAGATCGATCCCGGAAACAACTACGGTTGGCCGCTAACGACTTATTCGAGGGAATATAATTTGACGGGATCGTTGATCACCCCGCATCAAACACTGCCGGGCACTCAGGAACCCATGGCCGTATGGACGCCGTCGATTGCGCCTTCCGGATTGGTCTTGTACTCAGGCGATCGCTACGAGAATTCGAAGGGTGACATTTTTTTGACCGCAATGTTGCTGCGCTCCAACAAAACGATCCTTGCCTATATTCCGACACCCGCGGGCGCGGTTCTTCGCCTAAAGACCGACCCAACGGGAGGGATTGAGTCCCAGGAAAAGATTGATCTGGGAACCCGTCGGGTGCGCGATATCGGCCAGGGTCCCGACGGTTTTCTGTACGTCCTTACCGATACTACTGATTTTCCCGCTGAAAAGGGGTCACAGGCAGGAGCACTTCTTCGGATTGATCGCTTTTAAGAAAAGCCATATCATCCCCAAGGAATATCCAAGACACACAGAGAAGACCATCCGGGTATCCACTGGTGGATTCATCATCGCCCGAACGACCCTAATTATCCTGAATTCATTCAGGCAGGAAATCAATTTGAGGTCGCTAGAAATGTATTCACTACTTCACCCATGGCCGCAGGGAATTGAAACATCATCCCATGCCCCCCGTCGCGAAAGCGGACCAGCCAAGATGATTCGATCTGCCCAGCAATCATGAGAGCGTTCCCCGGCGGGATGACCTCGTCCGCCGTCCCCGCGAGGATCAGCGTCGGAAGCTTGATGGATGATAACTGGTCGTAAATTCCAGGCCAGTTTTTCACGGCCGCGTTCTGCTTAGCCCTTACCTCGGGCGAAATGGTTTCCTTAACGGGAGGCAAATAATCCTTTCGGTCCGGATGGGCGTCCAACCAAGCCTTGGGGATGAGTATCTCAAGCATTCGTTCGGTTTTCTGCTTCTGCGTTCCGGAAGTATCAGAAAATTCCTTCTGAACTTTAGCACTGCGCTGCACCTCCTGCTTACCCCCTGGAGCGCATCCATAGAGTATAACTTTACTAATCAGCTCTGGCTGATCGATGGTCAACTGCGCAGAAATACGTGAACCCATCGAGAATCCGAGCAGGTCGGTCTTCTCGTAACCCATAGCACGGATGAATCCCACTGTGTCTTTGGCAAACTGCTTGATCGAAAAAGTCTTCGTGCCCTCAGACGTGAGACCTGCCCCGCGGTTATCGAAAATGAAAACCTTCCGATTTTCTGCCAGAAGATGAATAAACAGCGGGCTCCAGGCATCCATGGTGTCTCCATTTCCAGTCACACAGAACAGTGGCTCCCCTTCTCCAATCGTTTTGTAGGCGATTTTAATATCACCGACCTCTTCGTACTGAACAGGGGCCATCTGCAATTTCTTGAGGGCTTCCTGAAACTCCTCGGGCTCAATTTGCGCCGAGAGGCAAGCAGGAATGGCCCAAAAAATGAGCGCGAAAAAAATCACACGAGTCATACTTTATGATAATTTTGCCACTTAACTAGAGTCAAACTCAAATCAGACCTTGCTCAAGAATTCCACAATTAGGAGTCGAACAAAAACCCATCAAAGTGAAAGAAGGAATCTCTTTACTGGTAAATCTCCACCTGCTCACTGGGTGGTGGTTCGTCCTGCATGATGATCCCATCTCCTTCGTTGATATCCGTCGTGGTCGTTACACATCCAGAAAGTCCGAGAAAAACCGCGACGGAAACGCAAGTGCTGAAAATGAGACGAAGTTTTGAATCAAATGGATGTTTCACTTCCTCAATTCAAAGTAAATCTCCAGGCCGAAGGCGAGTCGATTCGATCCCACCCAAGCAGACTACTCCGCCAGTCTCCCGTCGAACCAGTCATAGAGTTCGATCTTCAGCTCAACTGAATCCTTTCTCCCCGCTCGAACAGCAGGTGCGTAACGGTCGACCAACCGTCCGGCACGGGTGTTGATCCCGAATTCTCCCGGCGGTAGGTTTGAGAAGACAAAGCGCCCGTCCTCATCCGTATTCGGACCTTTAAACCAGGCGGGCCAGGCATCCGCTACGTAGGGTTCACGCGTTGCGTAGACCTCTGCCCCGATCACCGGACGGCCACTTTCCGCATCAATCACCCGTCCTTCCAATCGCAGTCCTTCGGCCAAACGAATTTCCTGAAGCGAGTCGCCGAAATCTATCCTCCAACGCTTCGGCTGCGAACCCGCTACTCCTTCAATCTCCAGATAGGTCTTTCCCCGCACGTCCGGATTCACTTCATCGATAACGAAACGGCCATTTCCATCCGTGATGACCCCATCATGGGTAAACCCGTGGCCTCCATCCGCATCGATGTTAAATCTCATTCTTTGAAGGGCAGCTGGCGAACCATCTGATCGTCTCACTTGCCCAGCTACCGAAACCGTGTTCGGCATGGTAAGTCTCAGCTCCTTCAATGGCGTGGACTCGTCAAGGCGAACCGGCTTCGAGAAAAGATAGGTGAACCCGCGAGAGACACTGATCACATAGCGGTCTCCCAGTGGGAGAGGACTCGCCAGAAACCGGTCTTGCTCATCCCCTTTGGAAGCTGAGTTCTTCACTTCGACACCGATGCTCAACGAATCATCTTCCTCCGATTCCTGATAGCGAAAAACCCCGATCAACACATTGTCAGCCGGTGATCCGTCCGACTCCAGAATCGATCCGAATATTGCACCCGCAGGAATCGCATTCACGGTGATCTCTGAATTTGGCTCGCTGATTTTTTCGGATCGAACCGGCTTTACCCAGTAGCCGATCAACCCCTCTGGCTGAATATCAATGCGGTTGGGGTAAGGAACTTTCAAAGAGACCGACCCTTCTTGCAGTTCGAGAATTTGCTTCTCCATCTGTCGAGTGCGGCCTTTTACATCACCATTTTCAATATAACGAACAACCAGCTGTCCCTTGGCAGGAGGTTGATTCTCCGGTGTCTGGACCAGAATTTTCAGCATCCCGAATTGTACGTTCGGACTGGAATCCTTCTCCTCATCGACTCCTACTTCCGCCGATGACAAAGCGATCCGGATCGGTCCGGAATTCATTTCTTCCTGGTTAAAAGACATTTGCTGCCCCGACACCTCGACCCGAACGGGTGCGCGAACAGGTGGGGTCCAGGATACGACCGCTTTCCCATCCGCGACGGAAGCGGAAAACTTTTCGCGACCTATCCCTGAGCTGGATCCAGGAGTTTCCAGAGTCTGACTCATAGCCACTTTGAGATCGGTGTCCGTCTGGTCCAGGCCAGTAAATTCAAATTGAACTGGACGCAGTTTCCTCAACTCCACAGATGAGGAACCTCCCGCCCCAAGCGGGCCGATAAAGGCACTCTCAAATCCTTCCTTTTCGACAAGGAAATAATAGATTGATCCGCCCCTCAAACTCGACGCGATCAATTCACCCGTCTCTCCCGACTCGGCAACGACTGGGCCAGACTCACCAAGGCTGTAATTCATGCCGGTCGAAAATCGGAAAACCATTCGCAGGGACGCATCGGCAAGAAGGGTTTCATTCTCGGCGGATCGAACCTCAACACGAAGAGGTTCGGTCGGCGTCAACGGTAGCTCCCTGATCTGGTCCGGCCCGAGTTCGACTGCGTCCCAAATCCCTTCCCCATACCCGGGCAGACTCGCATTCAACTTCAGCGGCAGATCCCCCATGTGCTCGAAAACAATCATTCCTTCTTCATCGGAGATTCGTTCTTTCGGCGTCCCCTGGACATTGCCTCCATTGACCCGTGCCTCCACTTCAACATCCGCAAGGGGCTCACCCGACACCGCGTCAACAAAGCGTACTTCTCCATCAAATCCCTCGCGCAGAACAAATTCCAAGCCGGCCCGCTCCGAATCCAACTGACCTAGATCGAATTCAAAAGGAGCAAAATTTTCCGAATCAATAAGAAGTTTCGCGTTCCCAGGTCGAACCGACGCTGTAAATCTCCCATCCTTCCCGGCTCGCGCCGAAGCAATGATGGAAGCAGAACCGCTTACACTGTACGTGACGATAGAAATCCTTTCTCCAGGGACGGATCCATCCGGCATCCGGAGGATTCCACTGACTTCAAATCGCAGGTCTTTGTCGGGCCGTTTTAAGCTTCCTAATCGTTCCAGAGACGGTTGCGGATAGATTTCTCTCACGGCCTCAATCTCCCGAATTCGCTCCTCAGCAGTGAGAGCCTTTGCAACCCCGACCGTGGCCGCCTGAACAAGAAGAAGAACTCCCAAAAAAGTTGCCATCCCGCCCAGGAGTAGCGGCCAGCGCAACCGCATCTCGGGAGCGGACTCCGGTTTCACCAAACGGCGCACCCGGCTGAGAAGAGAGCCCGGCTCTCCTTTCCCGGAGAAGGCCAGAGATGCCGCTGGTGCCGGATGCTTCACAGAAACCGCCGAACCGAGCAGCACTTCGAGGTATTCCCGTTTCCGACCGCTCGTTAGCACCGCCTCTTCGTCGCAACAGGCCTCGCGCTCGGCCCTTACCACCTTGCCGATCCACCACACAAATGGATTAAAGAAGAGCAGGGCTTCAATGAGGAGTTGTAAAAGATTCCACACTGGATCCAATCGACGCAAATGGGCGAATTCATGAGCGATGACCAACTCCAGTTGCTCGCGAGGCATTGCCGTTACCATAGAGAGCGGAAGAAATACCACCGGTCGGAATACCCCGAGAACGCAGGCAACCGATACCATTGGTGAGACTCGAACCGGGATCAGCCCATTGAGCCCAAAGCGTCGAGCTAACTCTTCTACGGAGAAATCTTTGAAGAGCTCGCTTTCCTGCCGTAACCCGGACGCAAGGATCACAGATCGAAGAAGGCGAATAAATCCCAGCACAACGCCGACAATCCAAACGCCAACAATCCAGACAAACCAGGAAGATTCACCCTCCACTCGCGTCTGCAAGGTTCGACTGCCAGAAGCGACCTCCGCCAAGCCGGTTTCGTCTGTCGATGAAATCGAATCCTGGTTCAACACTCCCGCATCGAGGAACGCTGTGTCATCAGGTCGCACCCCTAGCGCTTGAGCCGCTTTATCCCTGGCACCAGAGGGCTCCCCTGTAAGAAGAAAAGCAACGGTGACCGGAAGAGACAAAACAAGGAAAAGCAGTGCTGAAAAAGCCATCCCATAACGCAGCCTTGATCGACAGGCAGGGATTGAGCGGAAAACCAGTAACAGGAGACCGGCAATCAATGCACCTTGCCATAGATTGTGGAGAAGAGCCTCCGCCAATACTTCAAGCCATGCTCGGACACTGTCGCTACTCACTTTAGATCCTCCCGACTAGAGTTCGTTTCGTTCTCGCTTCGATCATAGTCTGCGAGCAGCTCGCGGATTTTCTCGATCTCGCCGGGGTCGAGTGAGTCCGCATCGAGTAGTTGCTGCATCACAAGACTGGGTCGCCCACCGAAGACTTGTTCGGTCAGACGACGGAGAATTGGTTTCGACACCTCTGCCCGACCGACCGCCGCACTCCAGCGATCCCCAGTACCCGGCTTACCTTTCTCACGCCTAAGTAATTCCTTTTGTTCCATAACCTGCATCACGGAAAGTACACTCGTGTAGGCCCGATCCTTCCCGTCTGGAAGAAGTTCGCGAACCTCGCGGACAGATGAGCCGGGATGGCCCCAGAGCACTCCCAGGATTTGTAATTCGAAATCAGATGGTTTTTTCCTCATAACTACTGTGTTTACAGTACACTGACCACTGTAACTACAGTAGGTCAAGAAAAAGTTTTGGCTCTGTTTGATTTGGAGGTGTGAATCTTGCCATTTTGATCCCCCAGCGGAGGCATTAAGGTAGCAATGATCCCCTGATGGCTGAGTTTCGATCTAAAACGATTCCAATCTTGTCCTTTTGGTTAAAGTTCTCATCTTCTTAAATTCTGTGGAAAACGAAGAGTCCTGTACGTCCGAATCGGACGGTGATCGAGAGAGTCGATCTCCGACCCTCTGCCTTGTCCTACTTTTAGAAAGTAAGACACCCTACTTGTCTGCGCTACAGACAAGCATTGGGAAAATAACAGGCTCTTCAAAAGGGCTCTGACATGGAGAACGAAATTTTATACCTGGTTCTTGCCGTAGGATTCACCGTGTGCGTTTCGGCCCTTTGCTCCGTTCTGGAGGCGATGATTCTGAGCACGACAACGACGGAAATTGAAGGATTGAAGCAGCGCCATCCTCTGATTGGTGCCCGATTGGAAAAATATAAGTTCGAGATTGAGGAAACCACTTCGGCGGTTCTCAGCTTAAACACCATAGCAAATACCGCAGGAGCCAGCGTAAGTGGTGCTCTTGCCGCCACAGCGCTGGGTGAGGAAAATGTGATTTATTTTTCCGCCGGATTGGTTCTGGGCATATTAATCTTTTCGGAAGTGATCCCAAAAAACATCGGGGTCCTCTATCGCCCGGCTCTCCAGCCCATCCTCGTTTACCCACTGCATTGGATTCGGGTGGTTATGTTGCCCGTTTCATACCTCTGCAAGATTGCGGTTCGATTCTTCGTAAAACCACAGCCTTCGAACGAGACCCCTGATGAGGAAATCCTGCTTCTCGCCGAGAAAAGTGCGAAAGATGGTGACTTGACGGAAAGTGAACGACGTATGATCTCCAACACACTGTCTTTGGACACCATTGCTGTGAGCGAAATCATGACACCAAGAACTGTGGTAACCGCATTAGAGAAGAGTACTCCCATAGAAGAAGTCATTCGCGACTTTAAGAATATTCCTTTTGCCAGAATCCCCGTCTATCAGGAAAACATCGATGAGATGATTGGCGTCGTTCGGCGTCGGGACCTCTTGGCGCACATGGCGGATGGCAATGGATCCTCGACTGTAGGCGAGTTGACCTCTGAGACCGTTTTTATTCCCGAAAACGCGACGGCCTCCGATGCTTTGCAGATATTTCTAAAAAATCACCAACAACTTGGAGTAGTTGTCGACGAATATGGTTCGGTTGCCGGGGTCTTGACGATGGAGGACGTCATGGAGTCCATCCTCGGACAAGAGATCTTCGAACACGATGATGTCGCGATCGATATGCGTGAACTTGCGAGAAAGAAAAGCGAAGCGCGGAAAAAGAAAGAGATCACGAATGCCGCGAAAGAAAAAAAACTGAACTCCAAGGATCAGTGAAAACCAACTGCCGTCGGGCGCTTGCAGTGACCCTTCGCTGGGGGGGCTTATTTCTTTTCTATGTGCTCATCATCGTAGCTTTGGGTGCCTGCGCCGGGAGCGCCTCCTTTCTGATATTCGGCAAGCTGTTTCTTCCTGAATTGTCTTTTCAAGAGCTGGCAATCAAAGGTCTTAGAGTGGGCGCAATTCTTGCCGGCGTCTGGGCCGGGGGGTTATCCATTGTGCTCTGCTTCATGCGGGGCAAAAAGGAACGGGATGCCACGAGGAAGGAAGCAACGCCGTGAAACAATCGCAGAGAATTCGAGTCTTTGCTGGGGGGTTTCTTGGCGGTTGTATCATCGCCGCTGGAATTGCCTTTTTCCGGATGGCTTCAGAAGAGAATATAGAAGAAGCCCCTCTGCCAGCCTGGACGACAACTACCGAAGAAATTTCTCTGCCCGAACTCATTCTCCCGATCAAAAAAGTGGTCAAAACGTGGACGACCGAAGATACCACGGAAGTCCGGTGGCTCATAGCGACGAAAAATGGATCTCTTTGGAGGGTCTCCGCGGATCCGAATCAAGCCCCCAAGGTCAACTCGGCCGATTCCCTGCACGCCATGGGTAATCCAGGAATAGAAATCCCCGCTCTCCGAGCTGGTTTGGAGCACAATGAGTTTGAAATTCTCGATTTCGACCCAATCGAGACGATCTTCACCGTTGGAATCGATCCGTTCTCTCCCGATTCGATCGAGAAGAGCATCCGTCTCTTAAAAAAAAGAGGGCCTTACATCATTGATGCAGCCCCTATTCCCTACACAAAAAATAGTTCAGCGAATTTCGATCCCAAATTGGATTGATTTCTCCCATACCTTACTCACGATCCAACTATGTTTTCACTGAAACAGCTCGCATTTGGCGGTTCCGGACCCGCATCCACCGGCTCAGAACTCGGTTTATTGGGTCTCCGTGTGTTTACCGGGCTTTCAATGGCCTTGGCCCACGGCCTTGGAAAAGTACCGCCCCCCAGTGGATTCATCGGTGGGGTCGAGGATCTTGGCTTCCCCGCTCCAGAGTTTTTTGCATGGGCAGCCGCTCTGGCAGAACTTGTGGGCGGACTCTTTCTGGCCGCCGGTTTTCTTACCCGATTTTCCGCTTTTTTTATTCTGGTCACCATGCTGGTTGCCGCCTTCGGTAGGCACGCAGGCGACGGTTTCGCCGAACAAGAAATGGCCCTGCTCTATGCCGCGGCCACCCTTCCCTTCCTTCTGGCTGGGTGTGGGCGCGTCGGAGTCGATCAGCTATTTCGTCAAAATTAACTCACCACATCTAATCACCTCCCAACGGTCTATCACCCATATCTGAATGAATATCGTCCGCCTTCCATTTCTCGCATTTGTCTTTTTCTTACTGCCGGCTGGCAGTGCCATGGCAGGAGTATACCTCCAAGGCTTTTTCCAATGGCTTGATTCCGACTTTGACAATTCGACTGGCATTGGTGCACGGGTTGGCTATGCCTTTGATGAAATGAATGCTTTGGAGCTCGAATATTCCCGCACCGATCTCGATTCGATCAATACGATCTACAGCGTTGACGGTCTGGATGTCCCTGTGAAAGGCGATGCGACGATTAATTCGATCCTCTTAAATTACCGCTTTACCTATCCCCTCACCGAGAAGTTTCGCATTCTCGCAGGAGCTGGACTCGGGGCCACGGTTTCGGACGTTAAGGTGACCACTGAATTCGGCGATGGCGACGGAACCAATGCCGTTTTCACATACCAACTCTTCGCTGGGGCCGAATTCTTTATTCTACCCCAGTTGTCGGTTCACGCCGCCTACCGCTACGTCAATTTCGATGATTTCGACTACGAAGACGGCGATGTTACGGTTCGTATCAAGGCGGGCACCGCAAACGTCATCGAAGCAGCAATTAGCTACTACTTCTAAACGTTTTTAAGGGGACGCTGCGGACTCTGACGCTCTCACTCTGACGCGCGGACGAGACGGAGCTCGTCCCTCCCAATCGAATCGAATGCAAGCCCCGGATGGACCACCTCCGTGTGGTCCGTGCATAGGAGCGGAACCGCCCTCCACCATGCACTCGTAGTCACACCCCAAGTGGCGTTAATTTACAGTTCGCTATCGACTTTCTCAGGAAGATTCTGGTGAAACTCGGAACCTTTTTCCGTCGCAGACACATAGCCCTTGCGGATGGTGAAATCACCAAATTTTTCCCCGTCATCCCGATCCTTCGAGTATTCCTCTATGATCGGTGAGATCAATTTGAGGAGCCTCGACTCAGGAACATCACGGCGATAAAGCTTATTCAACCGAGAACCATCGAAACCGGCACCCAAATACAAGTTGTAAACACCGGGACCTCTGCCGACCAAACCGATCTCCCCCAAATAGGGACGGGCACAACCGTTGGGACAACCCGTCATGCGGATTTTAATTTCGTCATTCCTCAGACCATTTGCTTCGATGGTTTGCTCCAGATCCGTTATCAATTCCGGCAAATAGCGCTCACTTTCAGCCAGGGCGAGTCCGCATGTTGGAAGGGCGACACATGCCATCGCATTGAATCGCAATCCGGTCCGAATACGATCATTCGAAATTCCGTATTCATTCAGGAGCTTATCGATCTTTTCCTTGTTCTCAGGCTTCACTTGGCCGATCACCAAGTTTTGATTGGCAGTCAGCCTGAAATCACCGTCGTGAACTTCAGCGATCTTCCTCAATCCAGCCATCATACGAACCCCAGGGGTGTCCTTTACCCGACCGTTTTCAACAAATAGTCCATAGTGGTAATTGCCATCGGTACCCTCGCACCAGCCGTAGCGATCTCCGGTTCCCTCGAATTTGAATGGGCGCGCCTTTTCTAATTTGTAGCCCAAACGCTTTTCCACTTCGCCTCGAAACCAGTCCAACCCAAGCTCATCAATTGTGTATTTCAGTCGCGCGCGCGCTCTGTTCGATCTTTCACCATAGTCGCGCTGAACGGTTACAATCTTTTCCGCAATGTTCACCGCTTGCTCGGGCTTACAAAAACCCATCACCTCAGCGAGTCGTGGGTATGTGTCTTCCTTACCGTGAGTCATACCCATACCACCACCAACAGTAATGTTGTAACCCACTACCTTGTCGTCTTCGACGATAGCGATGAATCCCAAGCAATGGGCAAAGATATCCACATCATTCATGGGTGGGACGGCGACCACAGTCTTAAACTTGCGAGGCAGGTACGTCTTCCCGTAGATCGGTTCCTCTTCCTTTTCGGAATCGAGAATCTTTTCCCCATCCAACCAAATTTCGTGGTAGGCATTTGTCGCGGGCGTCAGGTGATCATTGATCTGCTGAGCTAATTCCTGGACCGTCTCATGATGCTTGGACTCGTAGGGATTGGGGTTGCACATGACGTTTCGATTCACGTCACCACAGGCCGCAATCGTGTCGAGTAGTGACTCGTTGATATCCTGAATCGTCTTTTTCAAGACAGTCTTAATCACCCCATGAAATTGAAAGGCCTGCCGCGTGGTCAACTTGATGGTGTGATTGGCGTAATCATTGGCCAATCGGTCCATATCCAGCCACTGCTTCGCCGTGCAGACTCCGCCGGGCACGCGAACACGAATCATGAAACTGAAGGCTTTTTCCAGTTTCTTCTTGCGGCGCTCAGCCCTCACATCGCGGTCATCTTGCTGGTAAATACCGTGAAACTTAGTCAGCTGCGTATCATCCGTGGCGAGAGACCCAGTAAGCTCGTCCGCAAGGCCCTCTAAAATAGTTCCTCGAAGATGACGACTGCTATCCTTGATGGATTCGTTTTGGTGGAATCCGTTTCCCTCGATCAAATTACTCATAATAGTTCCAATATCCAACCGCCCGACTCAGTAAACGTCCTGTTGGTAGCGCTTGTCCTTCTTTAGCTGTTTGATATATGCAGTGGCCTCGTCTCCAGACATTCCGCCCTGCTCGGCAACTACCTCGTGTAAGGCGGTAGCAACATCCTTGGCCATCCGTGAGGCATCCCCGCAGACATAGAAATGGGCTCCCTCTTCCAACCACGCGTAGAGATCCTGAGCCTGCTCCTTCATTTTATGCTGGACGTAGACCTTGGCTTTCGTGTCTCGAGAGAATGCTATATCCATCTTAGAGAGGACCCCGTTTTTCAAGTAGTCCTGCCACTCGAGCTGATAGAGGAAATCGGTTTGGAAATGCTGATCCCCAAAAAAGAGCCAATTTTTACCCTTCGAACCGTTCTCAGCGCGCTCCTCAACAAATGCCCGAAATGGGGCAATTCCGGTGCCGGGTCCGATCATGATGACCGGCGTCTCTGGATTCTCTGGTAGCCGGAAGTTTTTATTGGAATGGAAATAAATCGGTGAGGTGTCACCCCGCTCGATCAAGTCGGCAAAATATGTAGAGCAGACTCCTTTCCGGGCGCGGCCATGTGTGTTGTACCGAACGGCGGCAACCGTCAGATGAACTTCATCCGGGTGCGCCTTCATACTCGAGGCGATGGAGTACAAACGTGGGGGTAGTTTGCGGAAGAGATCTGCCAGACCTTGGGCTTTCAGGCCTTTGATCGGAAATTCCTCGAGGACATCAATCATTTGTCTACCCCAGAGATACTCCTTAATCGCATCGTTGCCTGACTCGAGAAGCTTTTCCAAATCTTTGTTCTCAGCCTGCTGCAAATACTTATCCAGCATAGGTCTTGATAGATTGGTCACATCCAAGTTGCGGAGAAGCGAAGCCCGTAGGGCGACCTTCTCGTCGCCAATCCGAACTAATTCATCCCCATCCAGCCCGCTCGCGCGGAGCAATTCACCTACATACTGCGGGCAGTTTTGCGGAATCACTCCTAAAGCATCACCCGGTTCATAGGTAAGGCCGGACCCCTCGAGCGAGAATTCAAGGTGCCACGTTTCTTTCGCAGACCCTTTTCCATTCAGATTCACGCGCTCCAGTAAAGGTGCAGGAAATGGGTTCTTTTTAGTGTATGTCTCTATGGCCGGTGGTGCCATGGCCCCAGCCGCAACCGAGACTTCAACCGGTTCCGGTTGCCCCACATCTTTCAGCAGGGTCTCTATAGCACCATCAAACCATTTTTGAAATGGTTCTTCGAATTCGACATCACAATCAGTCCGCGGGTGGAAGCGTTGCGCACCCAATTGTTCAAACCGCGTGTCCAAATCTTTCCCAAACTTGCAGAACTCCTCGTAGCTTGTATCTCCGAGTGCCAAAACCGAGAAGCGGCTGTTTTCGAGTTTGGGAGCGTCCTCGGCGATCAATTTGTCATAGAAACCCGTCGCGCGATCCGGTGGATCACCCTCACCCCAAGTACTGGCTATAACCAGAAAATTTTCTTCACTGACCAAATCAGAAGGTTCCATCTCCCCCATATCGGCTATTTTTGCCGAAAAACCCTTCTTTGAAGCCTGTTTCTTAGCTTCATCCGCCAAGGCCTCTGAGTTTCCCGATTCGGTAGCGTAAAGAATCGTCAACGGCACCTTCGCAGAAACTGCCGGAGCACTAGCTGCGGCCGATGCTGGAGCCACAACTCCTCCGGCGAGCATCCCTGCAAAATAACCTGCAATCCAAGAGATCTCGGTAGGATTCGACGAAGAGACCAGAGTTGCCAGGACCTGCTGGTTTTCCGGCGACAAAGGAGAAGGAGGGACTTGGTTAGTAGACTGATTAGACATAGGCGTGCGGTCTTGTGAGCACAAAGGTTAAAAAGGTAGACAAACTGTTTTCGTTCATCAATCGAAAAGAAACTGTCTCTCAGAATGAACAACTCGCAAGTAGATCTCTTTATTTCCCATAATCCTAATCTCAAGCATAACTTCCCCTTATATCAAAAACCGCAGCCCTTGAGGTCTGTTTATCAGGAAACTTTATCCTCCGCTTGGCTTTTTCTCTAAACCAATTCATTTATTTGTTACTTCTATGCTACGGCTTGCTTTCATAACTCACGGGTCAACTGGCGATACGGTTCCAATCATTCGCCTGGCTCAGGCGGCGGTGCAGTCGGGTCATGAGGCAACATTACTCGCTGGTAGCTTTTGGAGGGAGGCCGCCGAAAGTCGGGGAATCCGATTCCTTGCCATACCTCCTTACGGTGATAAATCGGAGCAGGTCGACTACATGCAGAGGTTCGCCCCGATTCGTAACAAAAGAGTTCTTCTCGAGAAAATGTTCGCTAAAGGAGACGAGTGGCAGAGCGAAATTCTTCCCAAGCTAGAGGAGATCCTGCCCAAAACGGATTCTCTCGTCTGCTCCTCATTATTTCCCCTCTATACTCCCTTGGCACAAAAGCACGGATTACCGACCATATCCGTACATTTTTGCCCGAACACGTACCACTCGCCATTCCATCCACCGGATGACTTGCTGCCTCTCCCACAATGGTTTCCGCGAGGCGTTCAGAGATCCTGGAACGAAGGTTTCACCACCGTTGCGGACCGTTATTTAGTCGGGAAACTCAACCGCAATATTTCCAGACCGGAGCAGCGTTTGGCGTCCTGGCTCCGATCGCCAACCGACTTTCACCTAGTCCTCGCCCCTTCTCTCCTGCACCGGGGACAACCCGGGGACCTTCCCGCAAACACGGCCTTTACCGGATTCCTCCAAGGAGGCTTCTCGGCCGAAGATTCAGACGAACAATCCAACACGCAAGCCGGATGCCCCATCCTCACCTTCGGCAGCGTAACGACCGACAAACTGAAGGAAGAGTTCCGATTATTGTATCGTTCATGGCCGAAGGAACGGGGACTCCTCGTTCAGGAAGGATGGTTCACCCCGCCTAAGCCGCCAGAAGACAGTCTGATTCGAATCGTCCCACCAGCCCCACACGGACCGCTCTTTTCTGCAGCCTCCTCCATCATCCACCATGGCGGTGCTGGGACGACAACCTCCGCCTTCTATGCCGGAAAGCCACAAATCGTCATCCCCCATTTCGCCGATCAGGATTACTGGGCAAAAACCGTAAAGAGGCAGGGCTGTGGAATGAGTCTGACCCGACGCGGTTGGGGTAAGAGCCTCGGCAAAGCCGTCGAAACGATAGAAAGTAAGGCTGACTACGCAGAACGGGCCACCGACTTTGCCAAACTAATAGCAAGAGAGGATTCCGCAGTAGCAGCCATCCGAAAGATCGAATCCTGGGTCGAAGGTAGCTGAGAGGGAAAGTAAGTCGCAAGCGACGGGCTTACGCGGCATTTTTGTTTGCCGTGTGAAATTTTGTAGCGTGCTCGCTTGCCGTTTCGACAAGCTCAAGGCCCTGAGCTGGCCGAAGGGCGGGCGCCGGCGGTGGAGTTAGCCCCTTCCGGTAGTATCTGAGCTCAGGGCGACGCTGGCGTCCGCAAGCGGACACGCTACAGGCCGGATATTTTGCGGGAAAATTTTAAAGCTGAGCCAACAAATCGCCTCTTCAATCAAAGTCCTTGAGAATCTCCCGCGGACTGGAACCATTTTCCGGTCCGACGTAACCCATGTCCTCCAGGAGTTCCATAATCCGGGCCGCACGATTGTATCCGATGCGGAGTCGGCGCTGCAGCATAGAGGTTGAAGCGCGCTTGCTTGATCGGATGACCTCAAGGGCTTGAGGGACCAACTCGTCTTCGAAATCGCCTTCGACTCCTTCGCCTTCCCCTTCGCCGGCATCAATCTGAGCCTGCACTTGTTCGAGATAATTGGGCGGGCCGTTTATTTTAAGGTATTCTACCACACCGTTGATCTCCTCATCGGAAACAAAGGCACCCTGAGCCCGCACTAAAGTGTGAGCACCCGGTGGGATAAAGAGCATGTCCCCTTTCCCGATCAAAGAATCCGCACCTCCCTCATCGAGGATTGTTCGACTATCGATCTTGGATGCCACCTTGAAAGCGATTCGGCTCGGCAAATTCGCCTTAATCACACCCGTAATCACGTTTACGGAAGGTCGCTGCGTGGCAAGGATGAGGTGGATACCGGCTGCACGGGCTAACTGGGCCAGTCGGGCGATACCAGTCTCGATATCAGCCGGTGCGACCATCATCAAATCGGCCAACTCATCCACAATGCAGACAATGTAAGGGATTTTTTCTGTTGGCATTACGAATCCGTCGTCTGGCTCCTCCGCTTTCGCTTCTGCCAGTGCAGTCCGTTCCTCGGCGGAGAGCTCCGACTCCATCTCTTTTGCCCGTTTTCGCTCCTCTTTGTTTTTGGCAATCATTGCGTTAAAGCCGGCGATGTTGCGCGCATTCGCACGGGCAAAAACCTGGTATCGCCTCTCCATCTCTGTAATGAGCCATTTCAGGGCTCCCGGCACCTTTTTCGGATCGGTCACGACCGGAATGAGCATGTGCGGAAGACTGTTGTAGATCTGCATCTCCACGATCTTCGGGTCGATCATGATGAAGCGCAGGTCCTCAGGACTCGAATGGTAGAGCAGTGAGGCGATGACACTATTGATGCAGACCGTCTTTCCCGAGCCAGTCGATCCGGCGATGAGGAGGTGGGGCATCTTCGTCAGATCCGCTACGAGAGGTTTACCACTGACCTCTTTCCCTAAAACGATAGGGATCTCCGCATCGGAGTCCGCCCACGACCGGGATTCAATAATCTCTCGAATGCAGACCGCCGAGGGCTTGCGATTGGGAACCTCCACACCGACACACCCCTTACCGGGAACGGGGGCCAAAATTCTCACGGACTGGGCCTTCAAGCTCATCCCCAGATTTTTTGCAAGGTTGGCAATCTTCTCCACCCTTACCCCCGGCGCTGGATAGACTTCGTACCGAGTGATTACCGGGCCGGTATGAACCTCGCCCAGCTCGACCTTTACACCGAACTCCGCCAAAGTGTTTTTTAATGCGATTGCCGTCTCCTCGTGGTTCTCGACCTGTCTCGACTGGGGAGGGACAGGCTCCTGCAGGAGATCCAAGGTGGGGAACTGGTAATTTCCCTTGCGGGCTGGAAACAGATTATCCGCCTTCTCGACCATTTCTCCCGCCACAATCTTGAAACCCTTATCCGTGGGCACCTTTTCCTCGGGCTCGGGTTCTGGCTCCGGCGTTTTCGCCGTTCTACGTTTAATCTTTTCCGGCTCCGGTTCTTGTTCGTAGGTATCCGGTTCGACACTTCTTTCCGGTGAGGCGTTCGCCTTTCTCCTGCGCAAGGGTATATCACCGGAAAGAAGAGTGCTATCGATCGAGTGCCCTGTAACTGAAGCTGATGCCTTGGTTGGAATGGGTTGCTCTTCTACAGCTGCCTTTTCCCGCTTGGCAGCCACTGCAGCCGCGCGTCGATCTCGTTTCTCTCTTTGTGCAGCCTCTTTTTCCCGCTTCGCACGCTCTTTCTCGAGTCGCTTTTCCTCCTTATCAACCCGGCGCAACTCTTTGGCTTCCCTCCTCAACGCAATTTGCTTTTTTCGTTCAGCAGAACTGAGTTTCCGGTCAGCCCGACGCTCTGCCCACCGTTGAAAAGCGCGCTCGAAGAGGTTCCTGGATGGATCGCTAAAGAGCGCCCCAAGGCCCAACAACAAAAGAAGAATCAAAATGAATAAACTTCCGAAGGTTCCCAGTGTTTCGTAAAGGAAAGTCTCGTTCAACCAATACCCGACCACACCCCCCGTCCCACGGGGGAAGAAGTTCTCGGGAAAAACCGACTCCATGTTGTGGAGCCAGGAAATTTGGAGGGCGTTGGCCAATCCGGCCGCTCCGACCGTGGCCAGAGCGAGAATGACCAAGCGCAGTCCAGTGATCAGATGAGCGCGGCGAATCAGATTGAGAACACCAATCCAAATAATGGAAAAGAGGAGAAAAACTGACCCCAAGCCTAAGGCTGACAAGAGAAGAAATGCAGAGTCACGGCCGAATTGGCCGACAAGATTGGGCTCCCCGGCAATCTCTGTTGACGTGGCAAAGGCACGGACCAAGCCCTCCTGCGCGGGGTCGTAATCGACGAGCGCAACAGAAAAGAGCAACCCGAGAGTGATCAGGATACCTCCCTTGATGGGTCGGATCGGTGAGGTCCTCGGAGTGAAGGTTGCTTGCACCTTTGTATTCTTCTTTTGGCGTTTTAGAGACATTCAGCTGGATTCAAACCGTTTTTTGTAGCGGAATGGCATCCATGAATCCAGTTCTCTTTCAACCAATCTACAAAGAACGTGTCTGGGGCGGGCGCTCCCTCGAGGTCTCGCTTGGTCGTAAACTCCCCGAGGGCAAGATCATCGGGGAAAGTTGGGACCTCGTTGACCGCTCGGATGATGAGTCGCCTCTTCGCGGCACAGATGGGGCTCCAAAAACCATTCACGACCTCATTGAGGCGGAACCCGAGGTCGTTATGGGAAAGGGATGGAAGGCCGCCGACCGTTTTCCAATCCTCGTCAAATGGCTCGATTGCCAAGAACGACTAAGCCTCCAAGTGCACCCACCAGCTCCGGTCGCGCCCTCTCTTGGTGGGGAACCCAAGACCGAAAATTGGTTCGTCGCCGACACTCAACCCGGTGCCGGCTTGATCGTTGGACTCAAGCACGGAGTATCCCGCGAGCAGTTTGAGGCGGCGCTCCATGAGGAAAGCTTGGAGAAATGCGTTCACCGTTTCCCAGTGGAAACTGGTCAATCCATTCTCGTGGAAAGCGGGCGTCTTCACGCGATCGATGCAGGAAACCTCATTCTGGAGATCCAGCAAAATTCGGACACGACCTACCGGGTGTTTGACTGGGGGCGTGCGGGTCTCGATGGGAAACCGCGCCAGCTCCATATCGAGGAATCGATGAAGAGCATCGATTTTGATGACTTTGAGCCGGACGCACTTCCTCCTTTCAAAGATTTCGGGGAAGTGACCTTGGCCGATTGCGCCGAATTTCGAATCCGCCAATTCAACCTCGAAGAAACTGCTCCCCTTCCCACGGGAGCAGCAGGAGCACCCCTTCTCCTGCATGTGGTATCCGGAGAGCTCACTGATAGTAATTCCGGGATAACATTTGTGCGTGGCGACACGGCTCTTCTTCCTGCAGAGCGCACCTGCACGATCACGGCTTCCGAGCGCTGCACCGTCCTGATCACCGATCACTTCACTCCAGCCGGTTGAGCACGGTCTAACGATCATGGGCGCTAAACCCGATCAGACTGCTATTGGTGTTGGATCCCTGATTGCGGTCACCGTTGTCTGGGCTTTTTCCTTTGGACTGATTGGAAAGGCACTCGTCGATCATGACCCCATCGTCATTGGGGTGATCCGCCTTCTCGCCGCATTGCTTTGTTTTGCCCCTTTCCTGAGATTGCGAAAAATCTCGCCCCGAAGCTTCGTTGAGCTAGCGGTTTTGGGCGCCCTCCAGTTCGGAGTCATGTATGTCTGCTATCTCACGTCTTTCCAGTATTTGGAAGCGTGGCAGGTAGCCCTCTTCAGTGCACTCACTCCTCTTTGGGTAGCGGCCATCGATGCGGCGATTCGAAAGCGGTTCGAGATCCGCTTCTTTCTCGCCGCCGCCCTCTCCGTGACGGGAGCCGTTGCCATTAGGGCTGAGTCGGTTCCAGAAGGAAACTTTTTCAAAGGATTTCTCCTCATGCAGGTGGCCAATATCGCCTTTGCCGGCGGCCAGGTCTGGTTTCGGGAATGGAAGTTCAGGAATCCGGATCGATTGGAGCGGGAGGTTTTCGGCGTGCTCTACGGGGGCGCGCTTCTCTTTACCGTTCTGGCAGGGCTGATCTCCGGGTCGTTTTCTCAATTCCCTCAGCTGACCGCCTCCCAATGGGGAATCGTTCTCTATCTTGGAGTCGTCGCTTCGGGTTTGGGGTTTTTCTTCTGGAATTTCGGTGCGAGCCGCGTTTCCGCCGGGTTCCTCGCTGCATCCAACAATCTGCTGGTGCCGCTGGGCGTCTTCGTAGCCATCTGGATCAACAACAGTAAGCCCGATTGGATAAGCCTGAGTTTGGGGTCGGTGCTGATCGGAGTCAGCCTGCTTCTGGGTCAAAAAAGAAGTAGCAAGCCAGTCGACTTGAACCCCTAAGGGACCAATCGGAAAAACTTCCGCTTTCCAGCTTGGATGACTTGACCCGTTCCGATGTCGCCGACCGCCTCTGCTCGGTCATCCACTTTTTCTCCGTCCCTCTTGACCGCGCCCTGACCCATCAACCGGACGATTTCCTTTTTACTTGAAAACAACCCAGAGGTCTCCATCACATCGACCAATCGGGTTTCAGCGGAAAATCCATTCCCCGCCAAAGAGACTTCTGCCATGTCCTCCGGAATTTCTCCCTTCGAGAAGACTTGCTCAAATCCTTGCAGGGCCGCATCGCCCTCCTCGGAGGAATGGAAACGACTCACCAACCTGCGCGCCAAAGTTTTCTTGGCGTCCATCGGATGCCCTTCCTTGAGGGCAGCAATTTCATCGGGGGCAGAAAGAAGCAGCAAGCGGTAGTACTCCCACATCGTATCATCCGGAATGGACATTACCCTGCCGAACATATCCGAAGGGGTATGATTGAAGGACACATAGTTGTCATAGGACTTCGACATCTTACGATGACCGTCGAGGCCGAGCAGCAACGGCAGGGTGATAACCGCCTGCTCCGGTTTCCCCGCATCCTTCTGGAGAGCTCTGCCGACCAACATATTAAAGAGCTGGTCGCTTCCCCCCAACTCAACATCCGCGTCGAGGATCAGTGAGTCGTAGCCCTGAATCAAAGGATAGAGAAACTCGACAATGCTGATCGGTGTATTCGATTGGTATCGCTTGGAGAAATCATCTCTCTCCAGCATGCGGGCCACCGTCATCTTTCTCGCCAGCTCCAGGCAATCCGCAAAACCCATTTCACCAAACCATTCACTGTTGTAGCGCACAGTCGTCTTCTCGCGATCCAAGACGCGAAAGGCTTGGTCTAGATAGGTGGCAGAATTGGTTTTCACGTCCTCTTCAGTAAGAACCGGGCGCGTCGAGGATCGCCCGCTCGGATCCCCAATCATCGCGGTGTAATCCCCAATAATGAGAATCGCTTCATGCCCCTGCTCCTGAAACTCCCTGAGTTTATTGAACACCACCAAGTGCCCGAAGGTGAGATCCGGACGGGTCGGATCAACCCCCAGCTTCACTTTCAAGCGTTTCCCGGCGGCAATCCGCTCGTTTAGCTCCTCAACGCCGATGGCATTCTCAGTATTTCGCTCCAGATCAAATTCCTTCATAGAAGCCAAAAGAATTAGTCACGTGCCCGAACAGATGGCAAGGCATCTCCTTCGATCCTGGGAAACGGAGTGGCCTCGGCACCCGCGATGTGGATGGTTTGTGTTGGGAAGGCGAATTCAATTCCTTCCTCCCGATAACGGAGGATGATCTCCTCGTTAACCCGCTGGCTGAAGGCGAGAAAATCCCAATACTCGGGCGGGTGATGCCAATAGATCATTAGCAAGTTAAGGGAATCCTTATTGAATTCATTAAAGAAGACTCTTGGAGGAAAATCAGGGTGGTTGATGCATTCATTGGAGCCTTCCACTTGGGTATCATCATCAGTCGCCTGAGCATTTACATCTTTAAGAGGAGTAAGAATTTCCCGGAGGATTTCGACGGCTCGGTTCACCTTTTCCAAAGGGGTTCCATAGGCGATATTGATACTCGAAACTCTCCGAATAAAGGGGCGCATTCCGACATTCTCGATTTCGGCGTCAGCCATTCTTTCATTCGGGATACTGGTTACATGACCATTGAGAAGACGTATTCTTGTTGATCGCAAGCCGATCTCCTCCACCGACCCATCGTGGTCGCCAACGATGATCCTCTGCCCGACCCGGAATGGCTTATCGAGGAGAATCATGAGACTCCCAAAGATATTGCGCAGTGTGCTCTGAGCCGCCAAGGCTACCGCCAGACCAGTAACACCGGCACCGGCGATGACTGTTGCCAGAGAAAATCCGATCTGCTGCAGGCCTTGCATTAACACTGCCAGGCAGATGATAATACTGACGATCCGGATCCCGATCCTCGCCAAATGTGAGTCAAACGACCGACCCTTGAACCGATCTCCCGAGGTAACGATGTCGCAAACGACCGTTCCAGCGACAAAGGTCATTATGATCCCGCTCACTAGCAAAACCACGTAGAGAAAATAGGTAACGACGCGAAACACATCGCCAGTTATAAAAATCTTATCATCGATCAGGTTGTAGGCGAACAAGCTGACCAGGATCGTGTAAGCTGGGACCAAAAACACACAAATATGACGGAAGGGCAGTGACCTTCGCACCGAAAATCGTCGCAATACCATGCGAAACAACCAGACCGAAAGACCGGCCAAAATCACCACGACAAAAAGGGAAACCCACTGCCAGACCGTCTGCTCCAAGAAATCCTCAAGCATCCATGCCGGAAGCGCATCGATCCAATGCGCTGGGATAATCGGGTTAGGGGTCAGGAAAAAGTAGTAGTAGAAATCCTTCGCAGCCTCACTCTTGTACGGCATGTGACGAATCCGCTGAAAAACGGGCTTCGCCAGTTCGAGGGTCTCATCCGAAAACAGGTAGCGCCCCTCCTCGGGCCCACTATCGACCCGGATAATTTCAAAAGGGAGACCAGGAATCTGCCACCGGGGTGGTTGCCCATCCGCAATCGCATCGCGCATCGCGATCTCGCCCGGTATGTGAAGATAATCCGGCAGTCCCTCCCGGTCGATCACCTCCCGCAGGTAAATACCAGCGGCTGACGCATAGTCGGCCCGCAAAGAGGGTGGGACTTCCCGCATGTCAAAGAAATCCTGTATCTCGCCAAAGAGATGCATCACCTCCGCCCGATCATCGACAGAGTAGTCTTCCGAAGAGATGAGATTGTAAAAGCGCTGGGTCAGCTTAATAAAACTCACAATCGTATCCCTCGGGCTGCTTGTATTGGCTGGGTGAAGAAGAGACCGATCATTCCCGTCTTCACTCCTCTCCGAAAGCTCGTCCAAAATCTGCTGCACCTCCCGCGGATCCTCGGACGGAGTGATCAGATCAGCAGGGTTTTCCAGGGGTGCTGCATGTAAAGACCTTGCCCAGCCGAACATCAGCAAGTATAGGAAAAGAAGAACGAAGCAGGGCAGAAATCGATTAGTATTCATCTCGTGAAGTAGTCTCAGAAAATAGTTCGACCCCAAACCTAAATCAATTGAATTGTTTCAGGGATGAAATTGCCACCCAAAGCTTTCCTTGTTCTCGCCCTGCTTCTCCTCTCAGGCAGCGCCGCATTCTATTTCTTCGGGCGTAGCGTTTGGCATCCGGTGCTTGTGAAAATCCGGGGCGAGAGATCGGTTGCAGAAGTTGTCGGAGAATTAAGAATACAGACAAATATTGATTTTGAAGCCGAGAACTGGAAACGGCTCTTTCTAATCGGACTGAAAGAGGAGCGAACCCTCGAAGTATGGGGAGTCGATCAAACTGGTGTTGCTAACAAGCTCCGGGACTTCCCTTTCACGGGCTTCAGCGGCAGCCTCGGTCCAAAGCTGAAAGAGGGAGATGGCCAAATCCCGGAGGGCATCTACCGGATCGAATCCCTTAACCCAAACAGCAGCTACCACCTCTCAATGAAGCTCGACTACCCCAATGATTTTGATCGAAGAATGGGCAAAGCGGACGGCAGGGATCAGCTGGGGTCTAACATCTTTATTCATGGGAAATCCGCAACGATTGGCTGCATCCCCATCGGCGACGAGGCAATCGAAGAACTGTTTTTCATGGTTGCTGAAATCGGGGTCGGGAATGTTGATGTGATCCTCGCTCCCTATGACAGCAGATATAATTCAAAGACACTGGAGATACCGAAAATTGCATGGGAGGAAGTTCTCTATTCACAGATAAACAATAAAATCCGTGAAATGATGCCGCCGAATCATTGAATCGTAGAAGGAGCTGCACTTTCGAAATCGCACCAACCTGCAAAGCACCAGCAGTTTCACATGAATGGTCTCACTTGCCACAACGGTGGATTCTCATTTGGATGCAAAGGATGAAAATTCTGTTTCTGATTTTCCCTATCTTATACTTTTTGCCTCTTGCGAATGCTGCCGACGAATCAGACGTCTTCCTTGTAGGAATCAAGGAGACCCCTCCCTTTACCATTAAGGAAGAGGACGGGACATGGAAAGGGCCGACCGTTTGGCTTATCGAACGGATCGTCCAGGACCTCGGAAAGACCATTCAATTTACGGAGTTGGATTTGGCCGGTATTTTTCAAGGGCTCGAAGAGAATCGGCTCGACGCCGGAATTGCTGCCCTCTCAATCACCAGCGACCGGGAGGAGATCATCGATTTTACCCATTCCTATTTTGAGAGTGGTATCGGGATTGCCACCAATAGTTCTGATTCGGAAATGTGGGCTCTCGCTTTGCGGAATATATTTTCAGTCCGCTTCCTCCAGGTCGTCGTAAGCCTGCTCATTCTGTTGGCGGGGATCGGCATGCTGGTCTGGCTGGCCGAACGGAAGCAGAACCATGAAGAATTTGGCGGCAGGCCAGCGAAGGGCATCGGAAACGGTCTCTGGTGGTCGGCAGTGACCATGACCACTGTCGGTTACGGTGATAAAGCCCCGAAAACATTTATCGGAAGAACCCTCGGGCTGATTTGGATGTTTCTGGCGATCATCATCACTTCGGGATTTACCGCGGGCTTTGCCTCCAGCCTAACCCGTGATTCCATCTCGGGTAAGGTGCAGAATGCCTCGGATTTGAACAAGGTTCGAACCGCTACTCTGGCCGGATCAACTTCCGCTAGCTGGCTCGAGTCGATGAACATTCCTTATGAGACGGGGGAATCGATACAGACTTTACTCCAAGATTTGTCCTCCGGCACATACGGAGCAGTCGTTTTCGATAAACCCGTCTTGGAGTTCTACAAGGCCCGCGACAACCTCAATCTGGTCCAAGTCCTGGCGCCCACCTACAGTCGTGAAAACTACGGGATTGGCTTACCGCAAGACTCCCCCTACCGCGAGAGAATCGACGTGCTGTTGCTTGAACTCACCGAGCAGGAGGACTGGAAAAGTCAGCTCTACGCTGTGTTGCGAAACGCATCCAATAATGGAAAGAGTGAGTAACCAATTACTTCACCCTTGAATTACGTAGCGGTTGGCAATCGAGATGCCACTCAACATTGCACCCACAATCCCGAGGAAGCCCTGATCCGTCCCACAGAGGTAGAGGTTCTCGAAATCGGTAGTCCCATCTTTCGCTTTTCTTGAAGAACCGTAAACCGCGCCGCCCAGATGACCCGTAAACTTTTCGACCGTGAGCGGGGTAAACATGTCACTTGCGACAAGTGAGGAAGCAGGATCGACCAGGGGCGTCGGCAATACCTCGAGGGCTACCTGCTGAAGTCGTCGAAACCAGTGCTCTTTCGCCTCTTGGTAGGCGGGTGCTTCCAAGTCCTTCCATTTGTCGTAATTGGCTAGAGCGGTGAGTCGAACCACACCATCGCTCAACTCGCGATCCTCGCCGTAGTCGTAATGATTGGGAATACAAAGCACACCACTAGCAGGATCTACGAGATCGTTTTCCGGACGGCGGTATTGAAAGGGGCGCTCGGTGGAGAAGAAAGTGATTGTATCATTCCAACCGAAATGGGATGGATTCTGCCGGTAGATAGAAATCGTTTCCACAAAGGAGAGGCGACCCACCGGTTCCCGCTCTTCCTCAATTCCGCAAAGGCGGTTCGTCTCCACCAATCCCGCGCTCGATAGCACTGTGCCGGCCCTAATGGTGGTTCCATCGTCCAGCTCCAGCTCTTGCACTCGTCCACTAGCCACCGACATTTTTTTGACGCCACAACGCATGCGTCGCTCACCTCCCACCTCCTTCAGCTTGCGGAGCAGGGAGCGGATGATGGTTCGCACGCCGTCAATCGGCCGGGAGAAACCCTCCAGATAAAGCGAGCGGAACAAGATGACAAATTGATCGAGATCGATGTCACCCTCGGTAGCGCTCCCGTAATAAAGAATTGGACAGAGGATCATCTCCCGGAGAAGAGGATCAGAGATTTTCCTTTCCAAAAAAGGCCCGGCCATTTCGCCACGGTCGGTCAAAGCGGTCGCGTCTCTGTCTTCAACGAATCGGACCACTTCGCGAAAACCGTCGATGCACTCCGGAAAGTTCTCGGATACTTCGGCCTCCAATCTTGCTGGGTCGTTCGTGAAGGTGAGGCTCTTTTCGGGAAAGTAAATCCGGGACCCGAGTTGGGGATTCAGGTCAAAGGAATCCCTTGGAATACGCAGTTGGCGGAAGATTTTATTCAGCGGGGCGCCCTTCACTCCTTTCTCGGCGAAATTGGTCAAGGCGTGCAGACCCACATCGAAAATCCGCCCATTTTGCCGGTAGAAACTATTGAGTCCACCGGGAGCTTCGTGTCGCTCCAGGACGAGAACTGACTTCCCAGCCAGAGCAACGCGGATGGCGGCGGCCAAGCCGGACATGCCAGCCCCGATGATCACTACATCGTAATCAACCATGATGTCAGTTTGCCGCGCATGCGCAATGGCCCGGCACCTGCCTCCGTTTAGGCTGCTGCGTTAAACTTCGGAGTCAGGTACTCCCCGCAGCTTTCAAGGCTGGCGAGTTTTGGGTAATCCTCTTCCGGCACTTCAATCCCGTGCTTCTTGCGCAACTCCATGACAATATCCAGGAAGTCCATCGAATCCAGATCCAGCTGATCCCGGAGGCGAACTTCAGGTTTGATTGACGAAACATCTTCGTCGGGTGCGATTTCCTCGATAATATCGATTACAATTTTCTGTACGTCTTCTTTTGTCATGCTAAAATGAGTATTTATTTGGTAAACCGGCGAACAATTAGGGTTGAATTGATTCCTAACATACCAAATGAGCTGTTCAAAATTGCGTCAACTGCAACCCCTTCGACTGGTTTATTTAAAATCAAGTTGGGCAAATCACATTCCGGGTCAAGGCTATCCACGTTGATTGTGGGATGAACCACGCCGTCCAGAAAGGATGGAAGGTTTCCCGCCAGCTCCAGCGCGCCAGCGGCTCCCATGCAGTGGCCGATGTAACTTTTGGTGTTGTTGATGCAAGTCTTACTGTCCGCTCCGAAGACAGAGCGGATCGCTTTGCACTCCTGGATGTCACCCTGCTTTGTTGCAGTAGCGTGGGTGCTGAGGATTCCGATGTCTTTCGGCGTCATTTTTGCCATTTTCATCGCTCGATTCATGCACTCGGCCTGCCGCTCGGCATTGGGTAAAACGTAATCGGATGCATCTGAATTGATACACCAGCCAGCGATCTCGGCATGGATGTGCGCCCCTCGCTTCTTCGCGTCACTGAGCCGTTCCAGCGTGTAAAGAGCGCCCCCCTCGCTGACAACAATTCCGTTTCGCTCTTGGTCGAAGGGGCGGCTTGCTTTGTTGGGGTCTTCATTTGTGGCCAAAGCGCCCTGGCTCCGAAATCCCGCAAAAATCCCGAAACTCCGGATGCTTTCACTCACTCCACCGGCCAAAGCAACATCGACCTCGCCGAGGAGGAGCATCTGAGCTCCCTGTATCATCCCGGCATTCCCAGCGGCACAGGCTGCTCCAATCGTGTAATGTGGACCGTGGATGCCCAGATTGAGCGTCACCTCACCAGCAGGATTGTTGGCCACCGTCCTGGGATTGTGATGATGCGACCAAAATCGTGTGTCGTAATCGAATTGGGAAATGTTGTGGACCTCATTTTCCGTTTCCACGTTACCGTGTTCCGTCGTGCCCACGTAGACACCGATGCGGTTGGAGTCCATAGCCTCCCAATCCATGCCGGAATCGGCCAAGCTTTCCCTCGCGCAATAGATCGAGACGCTCCCAGCGCGGGTGCCGACCCGTAGTTCCCTCTTTTTCTGATAACGCAAGGCATCGAAATCACAAATGCCAGCCGGAGTCAGCCCCATGTAACGTAGATCCATCGTTCCGATCCGTGGTCTGCACTCCAGTAGGTTTGTGCGGTATTCCGACAAACTGTTCCCGTTCGGAGCCGTCATCCCGATTCCGGTGATGACTATTCTGCGACTGTCGTCCTTCGTCATTTCTCTTCCTTGTCCGTTTTCATTTGAGAGAGCCTGGTGCGTAGCGTGCTTTTCGCCATTCCGAGAAGGGATGCTGCCTGTGTCTGGTTGTCACCGCAATGATCCATAGACCTGCGGATCATGGCATACTCCAATGTGCGGAGCAGTTGTCCCTCTCCATTTACTGAGAGGTCTGCAAACAACTCGTCGAAAATATCGTCCAACTCTCTCGACCCGTTTTCGTCGGTTTGCCCACCCGCCGTTATCGGTGAAGCGGCTTCCTCCTCGCTGGTTGTAGGCTGGGATCCTGTGGTCCCCGCAGGTTGAGAGGTCCCGTTCCTGGAGTGATCCAGATCGGTCGGCAGGTCGGGCGGCAGAATAGCTGGGCCTTGCGCGACTACCGCACTGCGATAGATGACATTTTCCAACTCCCGCACATTCCCATTCCATTTTTGGGCTTTCAAAATTTCCAGGGCTTCCGCCGATATCTGCCTGGGACGGATTTTTTTCAGCTTGGCCAGACGCTGGAGGTGATAATCGATGATCTCCGGAATATCCTCTCTTCTTTCACGCAAAGGCGGTATCCGTATCCGGAAAACATTGAGGCGGTAATAAAGATCCTCACGAAAATCCTGCTTTTTGACCATCTCTTCCAGATCGCGGTTTGTCGCAGCGATGACGCGAACATTGACCTTGATGGGTGCGGTTCCTCCAACTCGCTGAATTTCTCCCTCCTGAATCGCGCGAAGAATCTTAGTCTGGGTCGGCAGAGCCATGTCGCCGATTTCGTCCAAAAAGAGTGTGCCCTCATCACAGAGCTCAAATTTACCCTGTCGCTGGGAGGTAGCACCGGTAAAGGACCCCTTCTCGTGGCCGAACAGCTCACTCTCGATCAGATTGTCGGGAATCGCGGCACAATTCACCGCGATGAAAGTCTTTCTGGCCCGCAGGCTATGGTCGTGAATGCAACGAGCGATCAATTCTTTCCCCGTGCCACTCTCACCAGTGATCATAACGGTTGCATCGCTCGCAGTCACCTGGCCCACCTGTTTCAGGACCAATTGCATCCCATCGGAACTGCCAACGATCCCTTCCGAGTAATCCTCAACCTTTAGTTTGGATTCATAGCTGCCGGAAGATTGGCGCTCTACATGGGAGCGAAGACCGCGGGTAACGAGATCGCGGATTTTCTCCGGCTCAAAGGGCTTCATCAAATAATCGAAAGCGCCATACTTCATCGCCTCAATTGCGGTCTGAGTGGTGCCGTGGGCGGTCATCATGATCACAACAGAACCACCACCGAGCGAGCGGAGGTTTTGCAGAGTCTCCATGCCGCTGATCCCCCCCATGCGATTGTCGAGCAAGATCAATTCCGGCTTGTGCTTCTCTGACATCTCCAGCCCTTCTTCGCCGCTTCCCGCTTCGAGAATCTCGGCATCCATCTTGCCCAACACCCTCTTGATTGAGTAGCGCACCTCTTTATCGTCATCAACGATGAGTATTTTAGGGGTTTGGGTCTGGTCGGATTTTGTCATGAGAAACCTGACCGATTAGAGCAGGCTCGGGGCAATGGCAAGTATGGACGATGATTTAAGAGCATCCGTGATAACTAAAATTCAACCACTACAGTCCAGTTCGGGCAAGAAAATCGTCAAAGGTAGAGGAGTACTGTCCCTGAAATCTATCAGAACAGCACCGCAAATAGAATTGCCTGCAATTTTCCTGCCCTGTAGCTTGATAACATGAAACCACTTCTACTGCCCTCAATGATACTTTTGGTCGCCTTCTATGGTTGTGCGCCTAAATCAGATTCACCGGCTGGGCTTTTGCCCGAAAAGGAGCGGGCTCCTCAATTCGATCAGGTGTCCGAATTCCTCGACCTGGGAGGTGTCTTTTACGCCTACATGGACCTCACAAATCAGGCAGAAGAACTGGGGAATGCTTTAAATGAGTTGGTTGTCGGAGCAAAAAAGGACAACCCGCAAATCCCAAATCTCCCTTTGGATTTTCAAAAAGTATTGGAAGCTGCCGGCATTAATGGACTCGAAGCCATCGGCCTGAGCTCCCGCTCCATGGAGAACGGGATGTTCCACAATCGATCGATCCTTTACTTCCCTGAGGGTGTGACAGGTCTTTTTGCAATATTTGGTAGCTCTCCCGAACCTTTCGATTCCGTGGGCATGGCTCCCGCAGGCTCAGATTTCCTCTGGGAGATGAGCTATCAACCCACCGTCCTCCGGGATACAATTCTCGAGATCAGTGACGCTCTGACCGGTGCATTTGGCCGCGGTTTCATTGCCTCCCAGCTCAGCAAGCCGATGCCGGAGCTTGGGAATCGAACTCCCAATCAATTGATCGAGTCCATGGGCGATCGGTTCTTTATCATAATGGACTTCGATGCCGAGAATCCCGTCACTCTCGACCGGGATATTACCATGCCACGCCCAGATGTCTTGATCGGAATCGATGGTGCCTTTAATCTCGTCCAATCCCTGCGAAGCATCGTCGAGAATCAACCGGACTTGGATTGGGTGGAAACCGATGACGGTTTTGAGATTCGATCATCCATGGCCCTACCCCCGCCTTACGACTTTTTTGATCCTTTGATCACTGCTGATAAGTTGACCGACCGAATTCTTTTCACTACCAGAAGCGACTTTCTGGAGCAGTGTTTAGGGAATAGCAACAAACTGAGGGGCACCGATCCGTTTAAAATTGCAGCCAACCATTTACCACCGGAAGGCTTGGCTCTCACCTACGTCTCGCCCGATTTCGTTTCCACCATCACGGACCTGATCACCTCTGCTGCCAGTAAAAATCCGTTCGGCCAAGACCAGTTCTTGTCCATTTTTACCACTCTAGTAAAACCCCTCCCACAGTCCATTGCCTCGGTCACTACCGTCGGCCCGGATGGCCTTTACACGGCATCGAACCTAAACACCTCCCACCGCGCCACGATGGCAAACATCGCGGTTCAGCCCGTGGTTTTCTTAACCGGAATGTCAGCAGCAATGGCCGTTCCCGCCTTCCAAAAAGTGCGTGAAACTTCAAAGCAAAAGACCATCATGAATAATTTGAGGCAAATCGCTTCGGGCGGACAGCAATTCATGCTCGAAGAAGGAGTCGCTAAGGCCACCTACTCAGACATCGTCCCGGAATACGTTCGGCCCCTCATACCCGTCGATGGTGAGGATTACACAACCCTGGAAGTCACTTCTCTAGGAGACGGAACCCTCAGCGTGACCACAGATTCCGGTAAGACCGTAGAATACACCTATTGAGCACGATCACCGAACTGGGCTGGCACCCTGTTAAGAGATGGACACTGATGGTTCACCGTAGCCAATTACTTGTATTGAGGCTTAGACTCGTCCGCTGTAACCCCTAAACTTTCGGGTTTCCCCGTAGCGTGAAGCTTTAGCAAACGACCCCACTCCAACGTTGCTTCCGCAAGCGGGCACGCCACAACATCGGAGCGTGAAGCTTCACCAAGCGATGTCTTTCACAAGCCTATGCGAACGTTCGCTAAAGCGTCACGCTACGAAATTCATAGTCATACAGCCTACTAGTGCCATTCCAGCCTACCCCGCCGCCATTCCCAGTTTTTTCAGCTTAGGTTGAATGACGTAGGCACAGTAAGGTGCGTTTGGCTTGTTCCGGAAATAATCCTGATGATGCTCCTCGGCCGGGTAAAAGTGTTCGAGGGGGCCAATCCCGGTGACAATCGGTCGATCCATCCCCTTTTGTGCCTCAGCCTTGGATGTTTCTACCGTTTGTTGCTGCCCCTCATCCTGCGTAAGGATAATCGACCGGTATTGACTCCCCACATCCGCACCCTGCCGATCCTTGGTTGTCGGGTCGTGGCACTTCCAGAAAACGGTCAATATCTCTTCCAGCGTGATTTCATTCGGATCATATGTGATCTTCACTACCTCGGCATGTCCGGTAGAACCACTGCAGACCGCTTCGTAAGAAGGATTGTCAACGGAACCACCCGCATACCCCGACACCACATCGGACACACCCGGCAATTGCTCAAAAACAGCCTCCAGGCACCAAAAACAACCCCCACCTACTACGACAGAATTCACGTTTTCATTCATGTTGTAGCTATCGTATCGAATGGGGTTGATTGCAAACAAAGGACCAAAGACGTGCTGATCCGCTCTAATTGATTGCTCCAATGCAATGCAGTCCCCACCGCAATCTTTCCAAAGTTGACATTCCACGGATAATTTCCCCGAACAGTGATTGAAAGGACCGCCGAAAACCGCTTTTATTCTCTTTTTCCCAATAATCTTATGAGAATACTTGTTACCGGAGGAGCCGGATTTCTTGGCAGTCACTTGTGTGAGCGCCTCCTTGAACGGGGAGACGAAGTGATATGTCTCGATAATTACTTCACGGGCCGCAAGAGCAATGTAGGCCACCTGCGAAATCATAAGAATTTCGAGATGGTTCGTCACGATGTAGTGGACCCTTTTAAGTTTGAGGTCGACCGGATCTTCAATCTCGCCTGTCCGGCTT
>Ga0222662_1000357_pt1 | contig 39972 bp, 38 predicted proteins | sample AntAcemetagen600_FD_179821 | JGI IMG/M metagenome (GOLD analysis project Ga0222662, IMG submission 179821) | Saline water microbial communities from Ace Lake, Antarctica - #600 | ecosystem: Environmental > Aquatic > Non-marine Saline and Alkaline > Saline | place: Antarctica: Ace Lake... | reverse complement strand
GAACTTTTTGAGTTTTCCTTCGTAGGGCTCTTGCCAAAAAACATCAAAGGCGGCGCGTAAACGGCCGGACTTAATTTCTACATAGAGTGCATCCTCATCGACCACCGGGCCGCGGGCGGTATTGACGAGTGCCGCGCCGTCTTTCATCCAGGAGAGCTTTTCTGCATCGATAAAGTCAGTCGTCGCTTCTGTCAGTGGCACGTGGAGTGTGATGACATCGGCTTGGGCCAGTAGGCCGGGCAGTTCGTCCATCGAGTTTTGCAGGACATCAAAGGTCAACACATCGACAGACGGTGCGAGCTTGCGCGTGACATGTGCACCGATATTGCCTTGCCCCATGACCAGCACTTTCTTGTTACCGAGAAAGCCGCGTGATTGCTTGACCCAACCATCCACTTTACCGATATCGTTGAAGAGCATACGGAAAACCAGATAGACGGCAAAATTCGCCGTCTCCTCAAAGATGTAGCGCTTGGTCTGCTCCGAAGGCATGCAGATTTCAACGCCTCGCTCTTTTGCTTCCTCAAAGGGAACATTATCGGTGCCGACCCCGCATTTGAAGATACCCTTCAGCTTCGGCATTGCACTGAGATCAATCGGCTTACTACCGATCACGGCAATCTCCGCCTCGGCGGCATCGACAGTGTTGAGCAGGTCGGGAACGAGTTTGTCCAGAGTGGCTGTGTTTTTCCAGTAAGTCATGGTTCAGGGGACAGGTGTCAGGAAGCAGGGGTCAGGAATCGGATGTAAGAAGCCACTGCTTTAATTTGTTGATAGGTTTTTGAAGTTGAACTGCTGAATTGTTGAAACGTTGAAGGGATAAATTTAGACTTATTGAGCAAGATTGATATTCTATCCGCGAGTAGAACCTAAGTGTTCAACGTTTCAACCGACTATCCTTTCAACTACCTAACACCCAGGAGTGATTGGCAAAAGTGCTTCTGCAAATTCAAGGTCAGATTCGGTTTTGATAACATGCGCGGCCAAACGACTAATCGGGAAAAAGCCAACGTTTCCCGAATAAGTAGCACATTCGCCATTGGCGATAGCCGCAAGGTAAGCCTCGCGGCGCCAACCGGTGATACTCCAACTTACACGCTGAACGGGTTCTAATTCCTGAGAATTCGTTTTCTCATCAAAAGTGAAATTCACTGGCTTCCCCATATAGGCACATTCGATCTGTATCTCTTCTGTGCTTAGTAAACAATCAACCGCAGAAGTCCCCATCTGTGCCACAAAGTTCTTCACATCGTCGATGGTCAGCAGAGGAGCTATGCTATGCACTTGATACAAAGCATTGCAGGGATGCGTCTCCAAAAACTCAGCGATATACTGTTCACTAGTTGCTATGTTATTTCCCAGCGCTTCAGGGCGTTGATGAAACTGTGCGCCTTCTGCCTCTGCGATCGGCCCGAAATCGGGATGTTCTGAATTCACCCAGATCTCATCAAAACACCCAGCAGCTTGGCACTTTCGTATCGCGCGTACAATGAGAGACACGCCCCCAAGTTCACGTAGATTTTTTCTTGCTAAACGCTGACTGCCCATACGGGCGGGTATCATTGCAATCTTCATTCTATTTATAGCCTAAGGTTAAAATTTATTTTTCGAAGCTTTTTTGCCACGTAAGTCCGACAATAACCCATTGGACGCAAAGACATCCAACTGCCAACTGTCTTTAATTTCAGAAATCGAATAGTCGCCACCAGCCGCCTGAACTAAGGCAAGTCCTGCGGCCACATCCCATAGCCAGATATCTTCTTCAAAGTAGGCATCCAGCGCACCATTCGCGACATGCGCGATCGATAGCGCCGCCGAGCCAATCATCCTAATTTTCTTAAATTGCTGCACCTTGCAGATCGAATCCGCGAGGGACGCATCACTGTAGTCCCGGGCACTCGGAAAACCAGTGGCCAATGAAGCACTCGCATACGAACCTGTAGTCGACACGGACATCACCTCGTCATTACAGAACGCCCCCTCACCGACAATACCGGAATACATCTTGTCTGATACGAAATCGTAGATAACGCCCAACACCGGCTGATTCTCAGCCCACAGACCAATCGCAACACAGCAGGCCGGAAAGCCACGCGTAAAATTAAACGTGCCGTCCAATGGATCGATGATCCATGTTGGGGATGAAAGGTTGATACGTTGAGTGGTTAAATCGTTTTTTACAGATGAATTCTGTCTCTTGGATCCTGATTTCTGAACAACTCCGCTTTCTTCAGAAAGTATGCCTAGACCAGTCGGACGAAGGGATTCTAAAATCACTTTCTCTGCGGCTCGATCCGCTTCGGTTTTAATATCTTTTCCGACCGCAGAAACGACTCCCGCATCGGCCGAATAAGCATCACGCAAAAGTGACCCAGCTTTCCGGGCCGCAACTTCGACTAATTGTAAGTAGTTCTGAGTGTCCATTGTTATTTAGGTTGAACTGTTGATACGCTCAAAGGATGCAGCAGGAGCGTGTATTTGGCAGGGACTAGCGACTGAAGCAGTCTTCTTCTTGACGCTCATAGAACTTCTTTCCTTTCACCTAATCTCGGGAGGCTGCGGTTAGAAGCCTCAGATTCATGCCTCACGAATCGCTTTTTTGGCTGCTTCCCAATCCTGAAAGTGTTCCTTGCCCTCTTGAATACTCTTTTCTGTTTTTGCGAGCTCCTCAAGATGCCATTCGGGCATTTCAATATTAACCTCTTCTTTCAGAAGATCGATCCAGATATGTTCCATGATGCTGATCTTCTGCAGTTTAGGTAAGCCTAGGATTTCTTGTTCGAGAGCGGTAGTATCGTGACACTAGCAGATTATGGCTCTGAATCAATTTCTTTTCGAACACGAAGTTGATGCCTAAATTGCAAACCCTTGCAACTACTCAACTGCAGCTTGCGCGATCAACCTTCCAACAGAAACTCCACCATCAGAAATCCGCCATCCGCCATCAGAGGCTGAAAGCCTCTTTATTCATATCCTGGAAACCGTCGCGATCCCATTCGGTAATACCCATGTGTTTGTCCAGCCAGAGGTGGAGGAGAACTTGGTGTGCACATTCGACGATACCGTAAGTCTTGGCCGGGATATAAAAATTGAGATCGCCTAACTGGCGCGATTTGTTGTCTGGTTTGAGCCCCGAAAGAGTGACCACGCCCATGCCCTTGGATCGCGCCATTTCGATTGCACTCACAATGTTGGCGGAGTTTCCAGAGCTGCTGATTGTGACGAGGAGGTCGCCACTTTTACCATACCAACTGAGGGGCGCGGAGAAGGCCTCCTCGAAGCCCAGATCGTTACCCATCGCCGTGAGTAAGGCCGAATTGGCGAAAGACTGTGTCGGCACCCCGCCGTTCTTCGTCCAATCCAGCGCCATGTGGTTGGCAAAGGCGGCACTCGCCCCATTACCCACCAGATACTGTTGGCGACCGGCCTGACCGACCTCTTGCGACAATTCACAGAACTGATCGAATCCTGCGTCGTGCTCTAATGGAGCCCCTCCGCGATCAGTAATTTCCAACCCGACTAGCGCCGCGTCGTGTGCGTTGAGGTAATTTTTGTAATAACTCATAATTATGTAATTTCATATAATGCATTTTGCACGCGTAATCCTAGCTCGCTTGCCATCTTCACACGTAGCGGACGCTCACCAAAGCATCAAGATTGCTACCCCCCGTAGTGCGCCAAGCGTAATGTAATGCCCCATTGGAAAGGCAAATTCATTCAATAGCCGTGCAAACATATCAAGAAAACTCAGAAGACGCTAAAAGAGTGAATCGAATTCAACCTTTTCAAAGGTCTCGAGCTTCGTCCCTGGAGAAGCATTCAGTATCCTACGTCCGTCAGCATCAAATGCTTCTTTGGCTAGCTCGTATGCTCTTTCCATTCCATGAATATCAACGTGAACTTGTTCACCTTTCCGATAATAATCTTTGGTGAAGTGGGCTGAGAGTTTATCACCATCAACAACCTTGCCCTCTTTTGGCACATTATCATTATCTACACCATAGTCATGGTCTAAACCTAGCACAATAACTTCGCTAAAACCTAGGTAATAAAGAAACTGAAGGCAGACAAAAATTACGGTGCCGCCTAGAAATACATATTTGTCTGGAGAGTAAGAAAACTTCCACGGCTTCTCAACATCAAGCAACTTATACTCCTGATCAGCAATGGCATTGAACCATAGGGTAGGAGAATCCGAATCCAAATGAGCCTTGAGGAAATGAGGAAGAAAACGCCGACACTTTAGTTGCTTTAGTTTCTCCTGATGACTCTTCCAAAAGAAATTTGATACCGAGATAAAATAGTTTAACTCTAAACCCTCAATCAAGGCCGTCCCATTCACACCCATAACCGTTTCCCCTTTAACCTTTTCAAGATCGACCTCATTCAGGCTTGGACCGCAACCGAGAAGAAAACATCTTTCTCCTTTGTGGCTGTTCTTAGCTTTCAGCAGCCAATCATCCGGCTCGTGGAATTGGTTCCGCAAAACGCATTTCAGGTCACTTTCCAGTGCTTCGATGCGTTCACGCAGATGGCCTTTCATGAGACGTCGAGCCCCGCGATAAATTTTTCTAACTGATTTTTTCATTCCCTACCGGTCAGTGAGAAGGCGCTGCGCCTCTTCGAAGTCCTCCATAGTGTCCACGTCATAAGCGTACTTATGTGGTATCCCATACATCAACGGTTCATGGCCTATACGACAACCTGTTCTCATTGCAGCATCACGTGTTATTGCATATAGGCCTGTGGTTTCTTCTAAGACCATTGCATCCTGAGATCGCGGAAGGCCGTCTGGCCGACTAGGATCGTAATTCATTGGTTTACCTTGAAACCATAACCATCCCGTTTTCTCTGTGACCAAAAACATAGAATCATATCTATCTAGCGAGCTAATAAATGCCTCAACAGACTCTTTTATGATTTCAGCCGTTAATGTAATCGCGGTAACAAAGACTTGAACGAAGATATCAAACTCTGGATGAGAAGTAGCAAACTGACTAAGTAAATGGTTTCCATTCGCAGCATCACTCGCATACCACTCACTACGTTGATGAAACTTCAACCTACCAGGATATCGATCTTTAAATTTATCATAGGCAGACACATCTTCACTGTCGATGTAGAGGTCCCAATCTTTCGGGCAATTCACCACTAGTTCATCCAACAGCCAGCAAGAAAAGGGTTTTCCTGCTAAATCCCGAAAATTTTTATTAGGAACACGTGTGCTAGAGCGCGCCTTGATTGGTATCTGTATCGCTATTTTCATAAGTTTTGCATATTAAGGATAGACCTCGCCTTAAAAGCAGGTCGTAAATTCAAAATTAACAACAAGGGAATGGTTGAAGTGATAATTGGAGTATAGACGCCCCACGCATTGCCAAGCAAAAGCAGAGCACCCGCACTAATGGCTGCGGCTGCGGCCATACCCCAATAAAAGACCATTTGATTTCCGATTGCACTCACAGCGCAACATAAGACATCGAAACGAACTATTAAAGACAAGCCTCCCAACAAGAGCCAGGCCACTGATGGGATGAAGTCTATTTTAGAACCAATCAACTCTAACAAAATAGGAAGCGCTACGGCAGCAGTAAGAACGCCAGCGGCGTTCAGCACAAGGGTATAGGCCATTCGTTGCCGGACGATCTTTCCAAGCGCTTTTATATCGCCGGCAGCCATCAAACGAGCCATCAATGGCTGCACAGAGCTAAAGGGTGCCTGGGCAATTTGGGTAATGGTCTGCAGTATCCTGAGCGCAAAGAGGAGCGACGCGATTTCCATTTTACTGCCGTAGGCGGTATAGATAATCGCCGTAAGTTGTGCACTCCCGTTCATGCCAAACTGCCCGACAAAACCCTTCCATGTCGGCGCCCAGGCCCAGCCGAAGACTTCACGGTCAAAGCCATACTGTTTGAAACCGAGAACTCGGCCCCCTTCGACATATCTAAGAAGAAAGCGGTTACGAAGCACGCCCGCTACGGCGAAAAGCTGCATCACCAAAACCAAAGCAATAATCCCCCCTCCCATCCATAAGGTTAGGCTGCCAAATACAACCGACAGTAAGGAGAAAATAATGCCCCACCGATTATTGAGGGCGACATAGTTCATGCCAATGAGGGCGATTTGATAGCGCTGGAAGATGAAAACAAGCAATGAGGAGAGTTGCATCAGGCCAAAGGCCATCCAAATCACCCCTTTTGCTTCGTAACCGCTGAGTAAATTGCTGAGGCCGAACCAGCCCATGCCAAGTGCGACAACCACGTTGAGCCAGCCGATGCCCAAATTCAAAGTGCTAATGGTCGCGTATGCACGTTCGAATGCTTTCCAATTCGGCTGGCCGCCATTTTCCTGCGCCCGCTTACCCTTGATTGGTGACAAGTTACTGGCGCCCCCCATAGCGAAGGCAAACATTCTGGAGAAAGTAAGTCCCAGACGCTGTGAAAGCGTTTCACCAAAGAAATTAAGCGAAGCAAAAAGATACCAGGCCGCGATCTCCGTCTCATCGAAACGGGTCAGGATCAACGGAGTGACCAGCAGTAAACGTAAAGACTGAGCGCCATAGTTGCCCCAGGTCGTGAATGTCGGCGAATGCCACAAGCGCCAGCCAATTCGGTTGAAGGTTGGGCAGTGTTTTTGGAAGAAATTCAAGGTGTCAGCGCCTGCGGCGGGAAGATGAGAGAATCAGGAGTCGGTGGTCAGGAGACAGGAAACAGGAGTCATTCCGAGACAAAAGCCAAGAATTGGAATGGGGTCAGTCCAATTATCCTTGTAAAGCCTAGAAGCGCCTGCGGCTCTGATGCTGGATGAGAAATGCTCAATGCTCAATATCTGCTTGAATCCTCTTTCGACCGTTCTTCCTCCTGACTCCTTGAGGAATGCTTGAAGAGAGATAGCGAACGTTGAACATCGAACGTCCAACGTTGAACATTAAATGGGGCAAGGGGGTTACCTGGTTGTCGGTTGTTCAGTTCTCATTCGACGCTGCTCATGACAGGCCGGTTATGGGAGGAGTTGGGATGCTGGCGTAAGGTAAAGAGCGCTGCGCGGGGACACCACCCCATCCGCCTTCGCTGGGAAGCTTCGACGTGACAGGCTCGCCTGGCGGCGGTCCCCCCACTCCTCGCAAGCGAAGAGGGGAGCTTTGGGAGGGATGCGCCTTTGGCGCTGATGCTGGATGGGAGGCTTGATATCCCGTAGAATCATCTTTCGACCGTTCTTCCTCCTGACTTCTTCCTCCTGACTCCTTGAGGAATGCTGGAAGAGAGGTTGAGAACGTTGAGACGTTTCGAGGTTAGTCTTGATTTTTTCTGCGACGCCTGCGGTTTGATAGCTAATGGTGATTCGCGGTGGGTGATCGCAAGCAAGATGTCAGGATAGCTCCAGCGCCAATAGGTTCACTTGTTTAACCGCGTCATCAATGTGATAGGTGACTAGCCAGCGGTCAAAAACTACGAGATGATAAATGTTGCCTTCTTCATCGGTAAAATGCTCTTCGCTGAGACTAAGCGGATCGAGAGTTAAACGGTCAAAAAAATCTGTCAGCTTTTGGCGTTGAACGGATCCGCGCACCTGAAGCAGCCTCTCGACAACCTGTTGTGAAGCCGACCAGCTGAAATCCCTCATAAACCGTTTTCAGAAAGCCGTTTGTGTAGATCCAAAACCTCAGCTCTCTTTACTTCATGCCCAGACTGCATCGACTTTAAGCGTGATGACATTTCGCGAACGTAAGTGGTATCGGAAATACGCTCCTTCATTTTCAAGTAAGCACTCAGATAGGAACGCTCCCCCTCGCTGAGGGCGTCGACCGTTGAAGCCAATTGTGTTCTATCCATGAGAATTATGGTCTTTGATTTTGAACAAATTTTCAATAGCGAATCGGGAGAATAAATTTCTTTCCTTTTAACACTGTAAGAGGGAGTCAAAATGGGGTCCAATTATCCTTGTAAAGCCCCGTTTCGCCAGAAGCGCCTGCGGCGCTGATGCTTGATCCTGGATGAGAGATGCTCAATATCTGCTAGAATCATCTTTCGACCGTTCTGACTCCTGACTCCTTGAGGGGATCCGAGGGGGTCAAACGCAAAATATAAAGATGAGCAATGGGAAGGAAGTTGTTCGGTATCCGGTTGTTCGGTTCCCGGTTGGGGGAGGAGTTGGGATGCTTTGCAAAAGGCGGAAGACAGTGAGACGGTTCGAAGGTCTGACGGTCTGACAGTCCAACGGTCTGACGGTCTGACGGTCTGACTGAGGGACGGTGAGGCAGAGGGCGGAAAGTAGGATTTCAAATTTTCGGCCTTTGTGCCGCGGTAAGAGTTTACTCTGAAGGTGGGAGACCAACGACTACCATCACAATTCGAGCACAGTATAGGACCCCGGTCGTGCATCTTGGACAGCCGAGACTATACGCGGAGCAATCTGCTGGAGGAGAGGCCAGCGATTGGTTGGCAACTCGACTATGGAAATCGTTCTTTTCTTGAGGTTTTGCTGGTAGCGCAAATTTTTGTCTGCCAAGATAAATACAGTAAATAGAGTATCGATCTTCTCGATCAGCGCACCGTTCTGAATTCCAGCCCAATTCTCTTTTTGAACCGAAGTCACACTGTAATCATTGAAATATTGATGAAGTGGCCATGGCACGTTTTCATCAAAAATGATCGTCATCGCTATTTGATTCGATCAACCGGAGGAACGTTTCAACCTCGTCTTTACTGACAGAAGGAAAGAATTCAATAAATTGCTCTGTTGTGTAACCGTCGTTCAAGTAATCGATCAATGTCTGAGCCGGGACACGGGTTCCCCGGAACACAAGTGTTCCTCCGAGAACTTCTTTTGAGGCGGTTACGGGACTATGTTGTAGAGTGACCATTTTAAAAAGATATTCACATAATCATAGGGTTGAAATGGCAAGGAAGCAAGGAGAAGGTATTTCTCTGTGAGCTTTGCTTCGCCCATTCGGTTGAGTGTCGCTTCCTCCTACGCTCGTTGAGCTACGGCGGACAAGTCGCTCGAAAGTGATCGGGATTCGAGGGGGTCAGTCCACGATTTCTTAATTTTTGGCATGGAGAGAAAGGGGAAGCGCCTGCGGCGCGGATATAGGATATTCGCTTCGCGGGATATAGGGGATTGATGAAAGGATGAAGGATGAAGGATGAAGCGCCTTTGGCGCGGATGCTGGATGCTTGATGGCGAACCCCGACACGCTTCGCGAGTTTCCCAGTGGCGGGACTTGCAGCGTTAAACATCGAACGTCCAACGTTGAACATTAAATGGGGGAATGAAGTTGTTCGGTTGGGAGGGAGAAAATTGGGAAAAAGTAACCGCAAAGAGGAGCAAACGAGGGGATGGTCCGGAACGGACTTTAAAGAAATTTCAATTCTTTCAAAAGTTGTGGGATGTCCTGCTGGAAGGCGTCCCAGAGGATACGGTGGTCGATGATGTCATAGCCGTGAGCGAGAATATTGCGAGTGCCGATAATGCGATGACCATGGGTTATTTTGGCGAACGCCTCTTCGTCAGCCCGTTGCAGACGATTCATGGCTTCACCAATAATTTCAAATTCACGCTCTACGATCAGCTGAAGTCCGCGGTCTTCCTCCAAATTCGAGGAATCCTTTCCTTCCAAAAAGACCGCTAGTTCCTCGCAGGCCTTCCGGATGTCTTCGATGAGTTTCTCTCTCACGCGGCAAACAAGGGAATGCTGGAGGCATTTACTGTATTCCGAAACACCGCATTTCGGATCGAATTGCCACAAACCAGATCAACTTGGCAGTCCAGAATGTCCTCCAATGCTTCCTTCAACTCAAAATATTGGCGAAACGCATTGGTATCCGAGTCGCGATGAAAATGAACCACAAAATCGATATCACTTTTCGGCGTGAATGCATCGGTAAGCACCGACCCGAAAACATCAAGCCGAGTCACTCGATGCTCAACACATAGTGAGCGTATCTGCTCAAGATTCTTGATAAGAATCTGCTTCATAATGCGATATTTTCAAACAGAAGCTCTAGGGGGTCAAACGTAGATACTAGATGGAGGCAAATTCAAGGGGGTCCAATTATCCTTGTAAAACCCAGAAGCGCCTGCGGCGCGGATATAGGATTTTGGATATTCGCTACGCAGGGACACCACCCCATCCGCCTTCGCTGGGAAGCTTCGACGTGACAGGCTCGCCTGGCGGCGGTCCCCCCACTCCTCGCAAGCGAAGAGGGGAGCTTTGGGAGGGAGAAGAAAGGATGAAGGATGAAGGATGAAGCGCCTTTGGCGCGGATGCCGGATGCTTGATGGCGAACCCCGACACGCTTCGCGAGTTTCCCAGTGGCGGGACTTGCAACGTTAAACATCGAACGTCCAACGTTGAACATTAAATGGGGGAAGACCCATGCTTCGCTTTTCGAGCTCCGCAGGGCAAGGGGGTTGCCTAGTTGTCGGTTGCTCGGTTCTCATTCGACGCTGCTCATGACCCAAAGACATCGGTAACAAGTACCACAAGGACATCGGTAACACTTTATAATGGCGATTATGCCATGGAAAGAAACCGAACCGATGACCGAAAAAGAACATTTTGTAACCCTCGCCCAGACCGGGCGCTTCACGAAAACGGAACTGTGCGCCGACTTTGGAATAAGCCGAAAGACTGGGCACAAGTATCTGCGCCGCTACAAGAAAGAAGGACGGGAAGGCTTGAAGGAACGCAGTCGCCGCCCGAAAAACAGCCCTGACACGACTGCCGAAGAGGTTGTGAACTTGGTATTGCGGGAACGGCGCAAGCACCGCACCTGGGGAGGTAAGAAGATCCATGATTTGCTACTGAAGGTGCATGGGATCGAGGAGCGTCCCCACGTGAATACGGTCGGCAATATTCTCAGCAGTCATGGATTGACGAAGAAGCGCAAGCGTAAGGCTGGGGTCCATCGCATCCATCCGGAGCACTTGACCCAACCGACCCGTCCCAACGAAGTTTGGACTTTCGATTATAAGGGATGGTTCAATTTGGGCAATGGAGTGCGCTGTGATCCGCTAACGGTATGCGACCGTTACAGTCATTACTTGATCGGCTGCAAGGCTCGCCCGAATCAGCAGTTCAAGGGCACGTTGAGTTCGTGTAAGAAGTTAATGCGCTATCACGGATTGCCCGAGGTAATCCGGGTGGACAACGGCGCACCATTTGCCTCGACCGCCCTGGGAGGCCTTTCTCAACTGAGCGTATGGTGGATCGAACAAGGAATCCGCGTAGAGTTCACAACGCCTGGTAGTCCGCAACAAAATGGCTCCCACGAACGAATGCACCGCGATCAGAAAGCCGAGGCAACCCAACCGCCTTCGTCCAATATGTCGGCTCAGCAGAAGCGTTTCGACCGCTGGCGCCACGAATACAATAACGACCGTCCGCACGAAGCATTGGACATGCTCCGGCCCGCCGAAATCTACCATGCCAGTGAAAGGCGCCTGGGTGAAACGGACAAAATGCGCTATCCCGAAGGATATGAGATCAAGCGCGTGAGCACCACCGGCCATTTTAGTTACGGAGGTTCCAGCTTCTACATGAGTGAGATTTATATGGGTTGCCGAGTCGGATTATTCGTAAACGGCGAAGGAGTGACCGAGCTGCACTACGCGAATCTGCATCTGGGTAATCTTGAGTTTAACTGCCCGGATCCCTGGCGTCCCAAGGCAATCATTGTCCCCAGAGAAAGCAAAGTGCACACGGCCCGGCCCATATCCCGGAAGAAAAGAAAATGAAGAAGAATGCTCCAAAGCCATCCCATGCGGCTTCTCCCCTGCGGGGGGATTCCGCTACGCTCCATCCCCCCGCAGGGGAGAAAACCACGTCTCGCCTAGGCTCGACCATCCACACAGCAAAAGATCGCCAACCACTCCTTGACTCCCACTTCTAACCGCTTCATGAACGTAAAAAGTGTAACCGATGTCCTTGTGTAAAGTGTTACCGATGTCTGTGTTGTTCCCGACGGGAAGCGGGTAAATTATAAGACGTCAGGTCTTGACTCTTGACTGAATCCCTCTTCAACCAAGCCCAAAAAACAATTTTATAGATTTTCCTAACCATGGCTTTCCTGACCTTCGTTCATTTCGAGGATGATGCGTTCGATTTCCTTTTTTCGGTCCTTAGCCAAAAGGATACGCCTCGTAGCCTGACTGGCTGTTGAGGGCTGGCCCATCATGAGGCGGGCTGCCAACCACTTATTGCTGACCGAGGTTGACCGCTTCAGTACCGCTGCCAACAGGCTCTTGTCGGGGGCCATCTTTGCTGCGGGAAGATTATCAAGATCGATCCCTGCTAAAACCGAGGCCTTCCCCAGCATGTCCTCCCAATACGCTTCTCTTTCCCGGACCAATTCCTTTGCTTCCAAACCCTCAAAACGAACACGGTCCAGTAGTGCGCCCTTCTCCCTGGCTTCATCGCGCATTGATTTGCGAAACTCCTTGGTTCCCTTGCACCATCCACTGCTCAACTTCGCCTCTACCAACTTCTTCTTTTCCACCTCATCCGTCGCCAACCACTCTAAATAATCACGATATTTTCTCCATCCGGAACGCGTATCGGGGAGTCCTCCCGATTCCTCCAACACCGTCGTGCCATCCAGCCAAGACGGACAGCCCTTCTTTCCAAACCAGTGAAGGCTGCTCCAACGATATTCGCCCACGTCCCCAATCGGATGAATCCTAGCCCGAACCGGATTCAGATGAATGTAATGGCAAACTTGCCCTAGAACATGACCGGGCTCAACCAGTATCCCCTTATAACGACCCTGAAACGGACGCCCGGTCCAATTCCGAAACAGGTTAAACCTCCGTATCCACGTTCCCTGCAGCCACTTCATCCCCTCACTCAAATTCGGCTCCACCAATTCCACAGCCAAATGAAAATGGTTCCCCATTATCACGTAAGCATGCACTACCCATCCATATCGCTCCGCAGCCTCTCCCAAGGTTCGTTCGAACGCCTCTGCAGCGCCCTTGCCGGAAAATATCCGCTGACGGTAATTACCACGATTGATTACATGATAGCATCCACCCGCATACTCTACTCTCAAAGGTCTCGCCATGGGTATTTGATGCAACAATTATAGTAAATTGTCAAGAATCAAGACCTGACGTCTTTTAGGTGTCACAGATGTCCTTGTGGTACTTGTTACCGATGTCTTTGGGTCATACCGTTATGTCAAAACCGCGGCCCGGCGAAGGAGCCTGCGACTGCCAGCCGGGTAATCCGCCGGAGTGCCGCGAAGCGGACGTAGGTGGATTAGCGGATTGGACATAACGCTATTGGGCGAAAGCGTAGGCCCGACCCTCGTATTCGGGGTGCCGGGGCGGGGGGAAGGCGGTTCGGGCGGGCGGATCGGAACGGCCCTGGAGTTGCCGGATTTCGGGTCAAGAATCGGGAGATTCACTTTTGCAAGAATTCGTGGCCTGACACTTTTTTGCGGCCGCCTTCAATCCTTCGTGCCGCTCAACAAAATATTTCCGTCCGTATCCAAGCTTATCTTCAAAGAGAACTGGTCTCTCAACATCAATAAACAGTTTTTCACAGTAACTACATCTCCTATTTCCAATTTGCGCGTATCTAACAATACTCTCGCCCCTCCCTCAAAAGAATCTCGATCTATTAACACTTTTATATGCAGTCGATTCTCTTCTGATCTTCGATTCATTAAATCGACCAAAAACTTTACCGGTATGCCAGATGTCTCTTCTCTGGATTCTTTTTCAAAAAGAATAGAATCAAACAAGGTGTAATAATCAAAAAACCCAAACGGAACAAATGATACTCTTCTATTATACCAAGAAACCGATAATAAAGAATCTGCGCTCTCTAAAAAAATCTCAGTCAAATCATAAAAAGAACCTCCTGAAAAATCGATGCTTATCTTTTTCTTTAGTATCGGTATAAACTCTTCTTTGTAAGTAGTTGAAAATATTTTCATCGAATCAAAATCATTTGATACCTCGATATCCTTACTGGATCCTATTATTTTAACGATTTTAATACTATCTTCGACCGATAAGTTTTTCCAAGAAACAGGATCAATATACACTGCCCCTATACTTTTTTTCATTTCATCAAAATCCTTAAGAGTAGGAGCAACATATTGCTTTCCATTCGAATCAGTTGAAGCAACCTGAATAATCAAAAAAAAGAATACGAGGGACCCCGTTCCTATTCTTTTAAGGTTTTGAAGCAAAGTCATTTTTATGGATTTTTATCAAACTGATTTTGCCTAGAAAGCTGAATCGCATTGCTAAAATCATATCTTGTGCCGACTGCATCATTGAAGTTGTATCTATGATTTTCGGATTCTGCATCGTCATTATAATAAGTCTTCCCCATATTTTTCAGCCCAGGGGACAAGGTGAACGTTGAGCCATAAGCTCTTGCTCGAGCTGGGTCCAAACTATAAGGAGAAAACGTCATTCCATCAATACCAAGAGGACCGGGAGGGTTTGTAATTAACCGATATTCAGTTTCAACAATGTTCTGCGCTCTCATTGCTTGCGCCTCCCTCCATAATGGCCTTCTACCACGAATTAAATCATCCCAATCTTCATTTTCTGAGTAAATTCCCGACAAGATAAAATCTAAAGCTGGGTTGTTTGAAACACCATTGGAACTTTCACCCGTGTTCGCAACATTTTGAATGAGGTGGGTAAATTCGTGAGATTGCGTGCCAAACGAATCCATTCCAGCAATTGTATAAGTTAGGCCACCTACAAAACTACGATCTGATCCCTTTCCTCTACGCCCATAACCAAACTGGAGCGTAAAGGTTTCCTTGTGACTCTTAAGATAATCGTATTGAGCTGATCCGAAGGGAGTCGAATTAAGCTTTTCCAGTTCGGAATTAAAGTTATCCACCCTCGAATTGTAGGCTGCGATTCGCCCCTCTTCGGTATCCCCCAATCCGTTGAACCAATCCGAATCGATACGACTCTTATCCTCAATGTCTTCGTAATACCTCATCTGATCCTTATCCGAATCGAAGGTATTGTCATCGAACTTCAGTCCATATGGGTCCCACCGGGTCCAGGGATTCTGGACCACGTATGTGTAGACATTTGGGCCATCGACAAAGCCGAGGGGGTCGCGGGTGATAAACGTTCCGGTTTCTAGATCCCGGTAGCGGAAGCCTTCATTCAGCAGCCCGGTGGGATCCTCCTCTTTCGTGTTCGCACGCTGGCGATCTAAAACCGCCCCCGTAGCTATAAATTCCTGACTGCCGGGTGCATCCCCATGCTTTCCGAAAGCCTCGTAGGCTGCCTGGAATGTCAATTGCCCGAATCCATCTGTCGAGGCAACGACGTCCCCACGAGAGTTGTAGAATTTAAACGAGGGAACGGCATCTCTCAGAGAATAAAGAATCCCACCAACTCCACCACCCCAGTCCGACCCGCGAATGAATTGAACGGTGGGATCGGCTGGAATTTGGCTACCCGATGAGTTTTCATATTCCTGAACGCTCACACCTTCCGAGAAGACGACCCGAGTAGACGCCCCACCGGCACCACTCTCGTCCCTTATTGCCCGGCGCGTTCGATAATCATAGCCATAGCGATATTGGTCGGTAACCCGATCCTCCGAAGCCGAGGGGCTGATTTCGAGTTGAATCAATCGATCTTCATAATCGTAATCATATACTTTAAGGGTGACCGCAGTTCCATCATAGCTCTCCTCACGAACACGAGCGCCTGAGAGATCATACTCGAATTCTGTCATCGGCTCACCAACTTCGTGAGTGCCGCTTCCATCTGTGTCCTCAAAATACATTTCGATCTGATTCAGACCCTGCCCATATAGGTACAAGAGGTCCACTTCCCCCGTGACCGACTTTCTGGTCCGATTATTGGCATCGTCGTACGCGTAGGTAGTCATTTTCAACAGATTCCTTTCGCCATAAGCATTCATAGCTGATGCTACTAGACAGCATTTGTATCTCATACGTTCGGGACTAGGCGATTCGAAAGTAACGGGGAATCCCATAAACACTTTGATAATCCACAACACCCAAATGGGATTCAATATCCGCCGAGCACTACGAAAGAAAGTCTTTAGCTAAGCCGGCGATTGAATCCATGAAAGACCGTGTCGGGTTTCACGGTGAATCGAAACCAAAAAAAGCAGCCATTACTGACTGCTTTTCGAGTGATTGGATCGTTCCGGATTATATCTTTAGCGGGATCTCCGCCGAACTGCGCCAAGTAGAAAGCCAAGTAGAATCAACACGCTCAGACCACTGAAAAACATCCCTGCTTTCATATAGGGTGGGAAATACGTCAGAAGGATTTCATGATTCCCCGGAGGCAATTCCAACCCAACAAAACCGAAGTGGACAGGGAAAAGATCGACGGTTTGACCGTTCAGTTCTGCCGCCCACCCTTCGTTGTTTGGGATGGAGAAGTAGGCGATCCCGGATTGGTTGAGAGACACTTGACCTCTCATCCGATTTTGACCCAACTCCGACCATTGCACGCTGGTTGTGGCGAGTGTCTTCGCAAGAGACCGATAAGTCTCGTCCCATTCCCCTGCCACTTCTGCCGTTTGAATTGAAGAAATTTTCTCGTCTGATATTTCAGAAACGTCCTGTAAAACTTCCGCCGTCTGAATGGGGATAGTGGCTGCGGCGAAGGCTACGAGGTCACGAACTGCAGGAGGAAGCTCTCTCATCCGGTCTTCAGAGATCCATTCCGAATAAACCACCCCAAACGGAACAAAGCAGTCATTCTCGTAAATCAGCACATTCCCTGCCCGCCCCCAAGCACTGTAGTGTGGAGGTGGCTCCTTTTTATTCTTCTCGCGGGCGAGAAAATACTTCGTCGAAAGTAATGTCGCCAGAGCGATTCGATTACCCGGGCCTTTAACATATGAGGACCCGAGACCATGATCGAGGTATTCGGTATCAAACCCCTCTTTCCCGAGGAAAGCAAGATAGCCTCCCGCATTGAAAGAGTAGTAGGACGTGAGACCGTGGTAGCCCTGCCCCAGAGGGTCGTTCAAAGAGGTTGATAACTCTTGTTTTTCCACACGATAAAAACTGGAGTCCGACTGCTTAATCATTTCAATCGCGGAATAACTGTCGTCAAAGTAGAAGGCCCCCGTTTCCACAGAATCCGCTCGAAGCACGAGACGATCTTGAGAGACTTGACCAGCAAACTGAACAACCTCCCAACTGAGCAGGAGAGGCAGGAGGAATAGTCCATACTGGCGCGTCTTCGCCCCACGCATTAGGAACAAAGCTCCGGAGTAGGCGAAAAGAAGAATGATTACTTGCTTGTAGGTTCGGTAACTCTCCTTAACCCGGACAAGTTCTATGATGAACTCTGAGTGCCGAACCAGCCAAAGAGCCAGAAGGTACACAACTAACGTTACCGCCAGCACCCGAAGACTGAATTTTCTGCGGCGCACCAGATTATCCAATGCTATCGCCCCAAATCCGGCTACGATCACCGTAATCCAGAAGGACGAGGTCTTGTAATAAGTCCCCGCAAACGCATTCAAAAAATACCTTGCATAAGGGACAAAGATATAGAGGAGCGAAGCCACAAGCGCTATGCAGAGAACGGTCCGCACACGGCGACTCCGCCCAATAAACGCTTGCGGGAACAGAAGAAACATCAAGGTTCCCGCATACAGATGCGGGCCTTCCAAATAGTTTCGCCATCCGGAATAAAACACACCTCGACCAAGAATATCCGGAGCAAACAAGCCGTAGAGGCTAGAGAGCCATTCCTGAGTATCGTTTACCGAAAAGGGTGTGCTTTGAGCAAACTCCAAAATACCGGATTCACTCCCGCTGACTCGCGGACTCGAAAAGATCTCGTATAAATTTGGAAATAAAAGGACCGCCGATAGCCCGATCCCGAGTATATAACACCCCCCCAGCTTCAAAATCTGCGCGCCGATCCATTTAGGTTTCCAACCAGCCTCGATCCAAATTCGAAGGAGAGCATACCCAAAGAAAAGGAGAGACCACACATAGGTATGATAGACCCCTCTAATGACCAAAAAGAGAATCGCCAGCGGGAGCAAATGCCAGATCTTTCGGTGGAGGAAACATTCGAAAGCAAAAAGAGCAAAAGCCACCATGACCACTTCAGTCGCATAGTGAGTCCAATTTCCCCGGATGACCATATGAGCAGAGAAAACGAGTCCGACTGTCGCGATTGCCGATGCGTATCTACCTAGTCCCAATAGCCGCAACCAACCGAGAAAAAAGATCGCAGCCACAATCGTCTTCAGAAATTGAACCCACCCCAGGGCAAGTCCTACATCCGGAGGAGACATGGCATAGAGGATAAAGAGAAACGGGTCACCAATCCAATTGAAGAGCCCCTGCCCCGCCCCGATACTGAAAGACCAGAGAGGGTATCCTTCCGTCCGAAAATAATCGGAGATGTGCATGTAGATCGGCCAAAAGACATCGACCGAATCCATGGCAACATCTTTGAAAAGATAGAGCCTTTGAAAGGTCAGGTAGGGCTCGTAGACAAAATATCCCAGCGTGCCAACAAAGAGCAAGAATACCACCCACCAGTTCCGATTCCACAACGTTGTCTCACTTCCACCAGCGCGAATCAACCAGCCCGAACGCAATAGCCTGCCGACGAGGAAAATCAAACCTGCCGCCAAGGCAAAGTAGATCAATCGAATTCCACGAAGCATCCAAAGGGTATCATTGGAAAGTTTCCCAAGCCAATCCTCCCCTGAAACCGGGATCACTAGATACGCGTCTTCATCGGTTGCATGAACCGTCCAGCTATTGTCCGTAATCACCCCGGAAGAAATTTGATCGTTTGGTTGCCAACGCTTTAAAACCTCGGCTCCGTCGAGCTCAAACAATGGATAGAATCGGTGCATTGACTCATAGCCAAAGACCACCGGACCCAACTTAAAATCCCGTACTATATTACGTCCAAAATCAAGGCGAATAGCTCGGAGTTTTCGCCAGCCCGGTAGCTCAAAGTCAGCCACAAGGGTATCGTCCGAGCGGTGCAAAAATTCGAGGTCCGAATAGTATTCGAAAAACGAGCCTGGCCCCGGAAAACCATACCGGTAGTAAACTTGAAGGAATGTTTGCTCGTCGTTGTCAATGAGCGGAACGTGAACCCGATTCGGTGACGGTTGCCAAAATGCTGTGCTGACAAGGCCGACAAGTGTTATCACCAAGGCAACTACACTGCAGAAGTTCCTCCTTCGGAGAATTTCAAGAATCCTTATCATTCTCTTCGTTCTTATTTTTAGCCTCTATCGCTCGATAGAGTCGCTTACCTGTGCTCTTCGATTCGCGATATCGGATCGCCGCGAGAGCACGCATGCGAATTTAAGCGCGTATTCTTTTTGACAGTGGCAGCCTCCGTAATGCCGTTCAGGAGGGGCCGCCTTTCGAAAACCATTTTTAACTGGAGGGAGCGTCGACACCGGTCGACGATTGCCAGCTCCGAGGGAGATTTTCGTAGATCTCAATATTGTCGAACTGCACTGGGGCCATTGGACCACGACGCTTCACCCATTCCGCCATCTGCTGAATGCCTTCCCGCAAAGCGATCGGCTTTCCCGGAGTAAATATTCGTTGCATCTTGGAATGATCGGAATAGGCATCAACTACTTCGTTCCGCGCGTCGAGATGGCGTACGTTCGGCTCCTTACCAAAGGCCCTGGCCACTTCGTCTGCCAGTTCAAGAACGGTGTAGGGCGTGTCGGCTCCGACGTTGAAGATTTCGTTCCGGGCGGCGGGAACCATCGGGCTTTTCGCAATACAGGGCGCCACGTCATCGATATGGGAAAAAGCGCGTGTTTGCAGTCCATCACCAAAAACAGACATCGGCTGGTCTTGCATGACTTGATTCATGAAGATGCCGATTACATTTCTATACTTGTCTGCGATGTTCTGCTTCTCGCCGTATACATTGTGAGGTCGGAAAATGATGTAATCCAAGCCGAACATTTCATGAGCGGCACGCAGATCCAATTCAACGGCTAGTTTGGAAACCCCATAGGGGTCTTCCGGTGAGGGCATCATGTCCTCGGTCATCGGCGTCTGCCCCGCTCCATAAACCGCAATGGATGATGTAAAGACGAAGCACTTTACCTTCTCTCGCACGGACATGTTGATCAAATTGATCGAAGCTATGAGATTGGTTTCATAGTTGAAACGTCGGATAAAATGAGAAAGTCCCTCAGCCGCATAGGCTCCGAGGTGATAGACATGATCATAGGGACCATGGTCTTTCCACAAAGACTCGACAAAATCGACGTCCTTCAGGTCCCCCCTCACAAAAGAGGCACCTGTGGGAACATTTTCTTCAAAGCCGCCAGAGAGATCATCCGTGCCTACGACAGTCATTCCGCTCTTCAGACAGTGCTCGGCAACATGCGCCCCTATGAACCCGGCTGCGCCGGTAACCAATACTTTTTCCATAAATTATTTCCTATTCCCAATGAGATAAGATAGCCAGTCGAAAAACAGGTACCCCTACCTTGTCTCCCTTATCCTATGACCTTGATTTTCTTTCCCCGGAGAGCCATCCACGCATAGTAGAAACGTTTATGGAAAGGTTTGTTGATCCCCTGTTTCGGCTTTCTATCATCCGGGGGGCGACAACTGCTCGCAGGCCGCTCTGGAAGATTCCCAAGCATAACTTTCATCGGTTCCAGGGTGCTCTTAAAGGTCAGAACCTCCCGATATATCCTCGCAGCATTCGCGGACTTGGGTGGTATCGTAGTCCGATGATTCGCCAGCAAATCCCTAATCAACGCCCGAAGCCCGACGAGATCATCCGGATCCAAGCACCACCCTGCATCTTCCGCCTCGATCCGCTCTGAAAGAACATTGTAGTTATTATAGATGGGCGGGATACCTTCAGCGAGGTACTCTGCAGTCCGAGTCGTTATGGCCAACTCCCTCTCGATATTCTTTCCCATCAAGTCTACGGCGCAGGATGCCTTCCGGTAGTAGCCACGCAGCTCTTCTCGCGAGACAAACCCGTGCAGATGAACACGATGAAAGCTCTTAAGCCTTTCAAATAGCTCTTGGAATCTGCGAGAGTCGGAGAAGTCGTGGACGCCGCCAAAAAGATCCAGCCGCCCGGTTCCAGCTTTGTCCAACTCTTCCCCGATCGCGATGAGAACATCAATGCAATTCTGCCAGGGATAGAATCCACCAGCGTAGATCAATCGCAACTCCTCGGGTAACTCACGATCGCCTCCCCCCCCCTCGCAGGACAGGGGAACAACCTCAAACGGAACATCGTCGATCAGCCTTCCCGCAGCCGAAAGAAGACCCGCCCAGTAATACCTCTGGCGTTCGGAAACGCATGAGAAGCCGTCGTATCGGCGCAGAAACTCCGTTAGCTCGGCCGTGGTCTCTTCCAGATTTCTACCGGTAACAAAAACCGACTCCATATTGATCGGCCCATGGAGATCCGCTACGAATCGAGTCGAGCCCTTCCAATCCGGATCGACTCGAATCGTAGGAGAGTTGCACCAGATCGCCACGTCCGGTGAAAATCTTTCCAGCAACTCCTCCTGATTCTCAAAATCCCAAGCCTTGGCTCGCTCTCCAGCTGGAATGGCCGCCTCGAACTTATTCCCCAGGAAAACGTTCTTTGGCATCGAATATTCGACCTCTAGACCGTTCTCTATCAACCCGCGAATCAATTGCCAGGACCGAAGGCCTCCACCGGAAGTAGGCAAACCGGGCAAGGGCAAAACATCGGAAGCAAAAACAAAGACTTTGATCATAACTATACCCTATTCAACAACGGGACTTCGCCTTTGGCCAAGGCTTATCGTCCAAAGATCTTCGCAAAGGCTCTTCCTATTCGATAAGAAATAGTCTTCTGGATCGCTCGTCTTCTCCCAATTTCGCTCTCGAGCTCCTTTTTCACATGAGCCACCTCCAGCTCCAGTCGGCGGCGCTGTTCGTAGAGTAGGCGAAACTCTTCTTCACAGGCTCGTAGCTCGGGAATAAACCCGTCAGCGATTTCCGGACCGAATTCCGCACGGAAATAAAACTCGATTGCAAGAGGGCTCCTCATCTCCAGTTCCTTATCCAATACGAGGTGGAGACTGGCATCGGGGCCGAGATAAAAGAGTCCTCCCTCCCATTCACCTTTATCAATCACTCGAGCGAATGAATGCCGCTCAATCTCCCATTGATTTGGGTTGAGCTTCTCTGCGGTCTCCCCCGGAAGTTCATTGTCGGCATTCTCTTTTCCGCGAATCAGACAGACTCCTTCGAGCTTGAAACGACCTGGACCGGAAAACGGATCAAACCGAAATCGATGAGGCAACGGTTTCTCGGAGGAGAGGTTAATCCGCACAGTTCGCGAGTGGGCATCCGCTCCAGAGATGCCACTCGACGCCCGGAAATTGGTCGTCTCTATGCTGTCATCCTCGATAAATAACTCGGGAACCGCATCTTCGGGGAATAGACTACGCCACTGCAATCGCTCCAGATGAGCCGCAAAAAGCACTCGGATGTTCGCTCGATACAGCGGCTCGTGTCTTTCGAATAGGAATACAAAGGCGTCCAAAAGACGTTCACGATCCTCGGAAAAGGCGCGATCCCGTGACTCATGATGCTGGCGGTAATCGAAAAGAACCTCGTCAACAAATGCAACCTCCCGGCCCTTGCCAATGAGACTCAGCCAGAAGTCAAAATCCTCCCACCCATCCCGCCGGCTTTCATCAAAACCACCGGCATCCTCCCAGTCCTTCTTTCGGAAGAGTGCCGTGCTGAAAATACATGGATCCAGAATCACATCGGGGAACTTGTATGGAGGCAAGGCAACCCTTCCACTACGTTCACCAAAATACTCGGCTCTGCCATAAGCGATTCCAATCCCAGGATCCCCGTCGAAAATTGGCTCCGTCAATGAAAGAAAAGATTCACGCAACCGATCATCCGCATCCAGACAGAGAATATATTCTCCAGCAGCTACTTCAATCCCCTTGTTCCTAGCAACCGAGGGACCCTGATTTTCCTGACGCAGAACCAATAAACCTCCCTGCTTCTCGAGATCTTCCAAAACCCTCAAAGTATTCGGGTCAGTAGATCCGTCGTCCACCACGATGATTTCAAGTGCCGGCACCTTTTGCCTCCTTACCGAATCGATGGCTTCGGCAAGGAATTTACCGTGCTGAAAGCAGGGAATTATCACAGACGTCTTCATCCCCTTGGAGCCTCCCAGTCCAACCCGACTCGCCGGTCAACGTCGATGGAGAAAAATCCATGTTGGGTAGTAAGGTTGATATTGGACCCGGGATCTCCCCGGCCAATACCCGGCCACTTGCTTACCAACAATTCCTTATCCTGCGATACAACGGACTCCTTCGGCACCTCCGAAAAAACCCCGATACGCGGGTCCAAAACATTGTCCAATCCCGCTTTTTTAATCCCCAAAGCCGTTGCCGCTACTCTGAAACTCCAAGATTTGTACACACTTCTCTCCGTCGCGAATTGGTCCCAAAGCTTCTTTCGAACAGCGAAAAACCACCGTCCGGGAACGCTTACATTTTGAGGGATCGTTTCCCTTCGCCCCATCCCCTCGAACTCAAAGGGAAGATTTGAGAAAATAGGCACCAAGCCGCCATCTGACTCCAGAAGTAAACCGCTTTCCAGAATGATTCGCCCCGATCCAAACAAAGATCCCGCCACAATCCCGATATTGGGTAGATTTGTCCAAGCAGAAAGTCTCTCCAAATCCGAGCACTCGTATACGGCACCGCGAGGCATGAAGACCAATACATCGCGATCCCCAGGATCTTCGCTAAGTATAAACCCATCACTGTGGATTGAGATTTTGATCGTTTGGATTGTTTCTTCGAAAATCGGCGGTGGCTCACAAACCCAGTACATCCCCGCAACTAAATTCCAACTGCCTTCCTTTGACCAGGGGATCCCCTCTTCCAGTGCCTTTCGGGAGGCGTCTACCGAGTAAGTTTTCTCTCCAATATTTGCCGCTACCGACCCCGGGATCACCCGCCAATGATAAAGCACTTCAGGGATGTGACGAATCGCATTTTCAGGTAAATATTCTCCCAACCGAAGGAACAGATCCCAATCTTGACTCCCTTCATAACCCTCCCGAAAGCGACCAACCACCTCAATGTCTTCTCGGCGGATTGACGATAAGTGGCAGATGTAATTCTGCGAGCGAAGGAACAGTAAATTCCAATCCGGCTTGAAGTAAGGAGCAACCGGGATTCCCTTCGTATCGACTTTATCCTCGTCCGAGTAAATGAACCGAGCCTCTGGGAAGCGGTTAATCTCCAAAGCCACGCGCGCCAGACTATGAGGGAGAAGTAGGTCATCATGATCGAGGAGCGATATCCAGTCTCCAGTAGCCATATCCAGGGCACTATTACTCGCTTTGGAGATATGGCCGTTTTGCTTCCGATAGCAGACTCGAATCCGTGAATCCATGACCTCAAGTTTTCTCAGCGTTCGGAGGGTTGACCTTCGAGTCGACGCATCGTCCGCAATACACAACTCCCAATCAGGATAGATTTGGTCCATTACAGATCCTACCGCTGCCCGAAGCCACTTCGGATCGGTGTTGTAAGTTGGCAAAATAACCGAGAACTTGGGACGAACTGATAACCTCCCAACAGTGTCCTTTAGAATTTGAAAATCTTGTTCTTTCGGCCCGTTGCGTTCGATAAAATGATGATAGTCTCGGGCAAATGGATTTGGGGGCCGCTTGGCGATATTAAAGATGAGAAACCTTGAGACGACGGTCTCCGAACCGTCTGCCCAATGCGCAACGACCTTGATCCATTTTAGTCCTTTCCCTGTTCGAAAGAACTTACGAAAACGAACTTTGTTCTGGGAACTACCGCTCTCCAATCGCAAGCTTTCGAGAGACCGCTTCCCCAAGTGTAAGGTCACGGATAAAGGCGGTCGATTTTGTTCATCATGCCCCTCCCCTTCGAAGGACACATGCTTCAATACCAGCTGAAATAACGGTATCCGTGGACGGATTACGTTAAATACTTTCTGTAAGTTTGCCATCAATCAAATACTTGGAGGGATTTCCCAGTGCTTATCCCTGCGACTTTGAGTCCGCGGCCACCGGAATCGTCGCTTCGGTCTGAACGTCCTCCAACCCGTAACGTGTGCGAATCATTGCCAATTCCTCCATCGCTGCTGGATTGCTTAATTCCAGGCCATCTTGATTCCGAAAATACAATCCCAAGACCAGATTTAGTTTGCGCATTTCGACGCTCTGGCTCAATCGCAGCCAAAACTCCCAATCGCCGGAAGAACGAAAAGACTCATCAAACATCCCATAGTGGTAGTGCAAGGTCCGCCGCCAAACTGGTTGAGGTCCAATAATGCACCTGCGCTGCAAAACAGAACGATCGTATTCTGGCCAGCCCCACCGACTCGTGGGAGAATGGGTAGCGAAAGTGTCATTTTCATCTTCGGTGATCCACTGATCTGCATAGACTAAACCGATTTCCGGTGAATGATCCAGAACCTCGGCCATCTTCTCAAGTGCATCATAAGCGTGCTTGTCGTCGACATTAGCGCTGGTCAGATATCGACCTTTTGACATCCGAATCGCTCTGTTCCATGCCGCATACAAAGTAATTCGTTTCCGTTCCCTTCGGTAGCGAATTTTTCCCGGATAGTGCAACTGAAACCGCCGAATGGTCTCTTTTTCGTGATCTGGAGAATTTGCGTCTACAATGATGATTTCCAGCTCACCCTTCTGAAAAAGCGATTGTTGCGTAAGATCTTTCAAACAGGCCTCGATCCAGTTTCCGGCCGAATAAACGGAAACCAATGCAGACATTTTGGGGCATTTACGATTAGGGAAAAGCGAAAGCACCATATCCCGCAAGCGGAAGAACACCCCGCATGCCTGAAAGGAATTGCTCATCGCAGCGGAACCACCTGAATCGATATCATTGGCAGGCCAATCATCCCCGTCGTATCACTTTTTGTATACGAACGCAGTACGCAGGCATCGTGCAACCAGTGCTGCATCTCGTGGTCCAGCTGGGTACCGGTCGCCACAGTCGCATTCATGATATAATCCCCGGCCCGCAGAATCGGCATTTGGAAACGGAAAACGGCTTCTAACCGAACGCCTTTCCGCATCGAATACGGCTCCCCTTGTGTCGTGAGGAAAGTATTGTCACCGAAAAGAACCTGCCCACTCGGATCTTTTAATCCAAAACCGATAATGGGATCGCGGGCCGATTCCTTCGCCTCGATCACGATACGCGCCTCGACCATTTCTCCGCCTACGATCCAACCCAATTGTTTGCCATCAGTATCCGTGAGCTTTGCATCGACCACCTCAACATTTCTAGTTCCGAACGAGTCCCCATCCGGTCGAAAAGCAAACACTTCGATATCGTTACGGTGATCCGTGAAATTCAGATACTGCAATCGTTGATCATGAATTTCTTCTCCGAATATCTGTCTGTGCTCAACAGGAGCCTCTCGAGCCCCGACCAAATTGTCTGCAGTTTCCCCATCAACGGATTTCCTGTCAGCAGCGACCTCTTCCTCGCTCTCGGCACCGGAATAGAATGCTGAGAAGTAGCTTTCGGTAACATCTTTTGGAAGTCCCCGCTGGCGCACCGCCCCCTTGTCTAGCCAGAGGGCCTGGTCACAAAGCCGATTGATGGAGGGCAAATCGTGACTGACAAAGAGAAGGACCCCCCGCTCTTGAAATTTCTTCAGGAAACGCATGCATTTCTGAACAAAGAAGACATCTCCCACTGCCAAGGCTTCATCAATAATAAGAACATCTGCGTCGACATGAACAATCACCGAGAAAGCGAGTCGCACATACATCCCGCTCGAGTAGGTCTTCACAGGTTGATCCATGAAATCTCCGATATCAGCAAAGGCTGCGATATCATCGAAACGTTCGTCGATAGTTCGCTTGGATATACCGAGGATCGATGCGTTCATGTAAACATTCTCACGTCCGGAAAACTCTGGATTAAACCCGGCACCAAGTTCAAGGAGAGCCGCTACCCTTCCGTTCGTAATCATCTCACCGCCCGTTGGGTTGAGAGTGCCTGCTATAATTTGAAGCAGTGTGCTCTTTCCCGATCCATTTCGCCCCAGAATGCCAAAGCTCGTACCTCGGTGAATGTCGAACGAAACTTGATGCAGGGCATAGAAGTCCTGATAGGCACGAGCTGCTTTAGCGTTCAGGAACTGTGAAAGCTTATTATTTCCGGGAATGAGTCGAGCGAGATAGCTGAGTATAGGTGACTTCAGGCGATCCAATGGGCTTTTCCAAACCCGATAAGATTTGCTCAAATTCCGAACCGAAACAACGACATCGCTCTCACTCATATCAAGACCCTCCACCGTTTCGCTTCGATAACCTAGAGGCGAGGACTCGCAGATTCCACCAGTACCCAAATACGCCTGCAAACACCCCGAACACCAAGGCAACTGCCGTTCGGAAAGCCCACCACCATACTGCGCTATGCCCACCGAACTCAAACCAGACACCAGCTGTATCCGAGGTGCCGGGGGAAGGCACCAATCGCCACGAGCCTTCCGAGCCCAATTCTGCAATAGAGACACCGGACCAATCTGCATCTGTTGGGATCAACTCGCCGGATTCACCGGGCCAGGGTTCTTGCCATCTGATTCTATAGATTCTTACTTCTCCATCGTTGTCGATCGGATCAAGGCGCAAAGCAACTGGATCGCCAGCCGGCAACCAGACCTCGACAAAGCCACGTTTACCGCCTGGCACCGAAGCGTATGCACCTTCATTTTCGGAGAATCCGTCACCCGAATCGACATACCACTTCAATACACCGCTCTTCTCCGCTTCCATTTCAACACTCCACGCCGACCATGCGGTTGCCTGCCAGGCAATCATCAGACCTAAACCGAACATAATGATGGAGAGCGCCCAGGGAATGCTCGCACGATTTTCAGAACTAGAGGACATCAGCAAATCCTTTTTTGAGACGGTTGAAGACAAAGAACCCGAAGAAGAATACCGCAAATGCTGTGACATAGATATAGATCACCGGCTGTACCTGAAGCGGCTCGTGCCATAGCACTGTTCTGCGAGCCTGTTCAACAATATGCGCCAAAGGGTTAAACTTAAGAATGGGGTAAAATCCTGCGACAATAACCTTATCAATCGCGTAAAATATCGCACTGCAATACATCAAGGCCAGAGTCAGAAACTGCATCAACTGTCCAATATCGCGAACAAAGACCCCAATCGCTGAAAAAAACCATCCGAGCCCCAGTGAAAACAAAATCACTGGAAACACCAATATCGGTAGAGCTGCAGCATACCAAGTTAACTCTCGACCGAAAACAAAGATACCAACAAATACCAAACAGATACTGATCAGAAAATGATAGATCGAAGAACCGACTTGGGCGACGGGCAGAATTTCCAGGGGAAATACCACCCGTTTCACGATATTAGAATTCCCGAGGATGATGGTCGTCGAAACACCCATGACTTCCGCGATCAATTGAAAGATCGTCAGACTCAAAAAAATCCCCAGAGCATAATCGAGTGCTGTTTCGTCGGAGGCGGCATCATATCTTCCGTTGAAAATAACTCCAAAAACAAATGAGTAGAGAGACATCATCAAGAGCGGGTTCAGCACCATCCAAACCACACCAAGATAACTACCTTTGTGACGGGCACGAATGTTGCGAACAGTGAACTGCCAAAGTAGCAAGCGGTTCTGCCACAGAGTGGTTCCGGCATCTTGCGGGAGTCTTAGAATGTTCCGAATCATGTAGATTTTGCTGGGTAATAGAGTCGAACGGCAGTGAACTTGATCTCTAAATAAATAGGCTATTCTGCACGTGCCTGTGTTGTCACTAAAGGCAAAATTTGAATTAGGTAGACGATAGTCCTAGATCGTCGTTGTGTCAGATTGACGGTTAGACCGTGCCAGAAAAGCTTTAGATATTAGATAATAGAAGAGAACTGTAAAAAGGCCTCCAACAACAAAAGGGATCGACCTTATTATAAAAAGACCGATTACCGACTGCTCCGGGGGAGTCGATATAAGAACTTGCGGATCAGTTCCCGAAGATAGGAACGTTACCTTGTCGTCTTTCACCGACACCATAGAGAAATCTCCAGCCGCCGTGAAAGATCCGTTGAGGAGAGAACTTCTATTCCCAAACGGCGTCGTGAATGCCACATCTGAAATTGTATAAACTCCTGTATTTTCTGCTGGGTCCAGGCGAAAGGCTTTTATCGCCACAGGCGGCAATGGGAACTCAACTACTCGCGATTTTTCATCTCCAAACCAATTTATTACTTTTGATTCATTTTCGGAGAATCCGTTTCCTGAGTCCCAATACAGTTTTGCTCGTCCACCCATCTCTCCCGTTAAAGTCGCCTCAAAGATTGGCGATGGAGACCAGGTTGGGCTGTAAAGTCCGGCAAGAACTCCAATCAATGCAGCTGAACAAAACCGCTTCGAACGAGAATCGTGAAATGCATGCTCGTTCGACAAAACGTCTCCAAGCTTATTTTTAAGAGGTAGAAAGAGATAAATGGAAATTGCCGACAAATAGTATCCCTGAGCTGGGCCGGTCAGAGCGAAACAGTCGAATAGACCTAAAAACCCAAAAGAAACAGGTAAAAAGATGAGCGGTTCTATGCCTCTTCGCTGCCGATTCCGAAATGCATAGCCAAGCGGGAGGAGAAGTATCGCCAAGTAAGAAAGTAAGCCTACCGCACCGCGACTTGACCAAGCTTCCAATGCGTCATTGTGGAGGTGAATTGTCTCATTGAGAACGTAACGTTCCTCGGTCAAATCGGCGCGATCCCGAACTGAAATTGCTCCAACGCCGAGAAAAGGATTTTGCGCAATCAACGTTCCACCCAAACGATAAAATTCTACCCGAAAACCTAAATTATTATACCGATGACCTTCCAGAATTTGTTGGATGTTATCTGCAGCTTCCTTGATGCGTGAATGAATGATGTTGGAGCGACTCAATCCGAAGCCCACCAATATCATGACAATGCCAGTCGCTAGCCACACTCGCCGATTCTTCCTGTGTTTAAACAAAATAACAGTGCCACAGCCAAAAAGAATAGCCGCAGTCGCAACCCAGGATCCGCGACTACCCGTCATACCGATCGCCAATAGTCCAAAAGCAATCGGAAAAAGAAGTAACCATGCGGCCTTACCCGTTTTCCCCAAAAAACTACTACAGACTACTGCCATGGAGAGTACGAGCATACCCGCATACATATTGGCATGATACCAAGTATCCGGAAAAGTCAGAAAAATTGTTGAATGTTGGTGACCCAAAAACATTCGATAGATCACATACAAGCCAGCCACTGTGAGAGCTATCGATGCACCAAATAATATTGCTGATCGGAATACCTTACCTGTTCCGATGACCCCGATAAACCCTATCGCACATATCGCGATGAGTGAGCTTGCGAAACTGGACTCCAGTCGAACTGCATCGAGAAGATTGCCGTGCACTGAATCACAGAGATAGAAGCCACCGACCCAGAAGAGAAGAATGACCACCCAGATACCCATAACCCCATTAAAGCTGGCAAGCACTTTTTGGTAATTCCAAGCCAAGAAGCCAAGTGCAAGCATTGTCGGCAACGATAGCCAATGAAGGCCCAGGGTGGATTCAGGCAGAAAGGGAGCCGCGGCAAAGAGAACGAAGCAGCCAATAAAAAAAGGTGCGTTTCTCATCGCACTTGTCTTACCAAAAAGCATTTTGTCTTTAACTAATAACGGGAAACAAAAAGTTCCCCATCAGCGGCTACCTCGCATAATCGATCCAACGGTGCGGATTAGGATCTGCAGGTCGAGCGTTAGCGAAGCGTTCTTCAAATAGTAGAAATCGAGACCCAGCTTTTCACGCACTTCTTCGTCATTTGCCGCGTATCCGAAATTAATCTGGGCCCATCCAGTGAGGCCTGGTTTGACCAAAGTTCGGTAAGGATAGTAGGGAATGCGTTCCCCTAATTCTTCTGCAATATCGATCCACTCCGGACGGGGTCCAATGAAAGACATATCACCCCGAATGATATTCCAAAATTGGGGAACTTCATCCAAGCGTGTTCGGCGAAGTATGTAGCCCATACGCGTAACCCGGCTATCGTTGAGGCGATCCGAATCGCGGGTCTCTTCCTCGCGTAAAACGGACATTGTCCTCAATTTCCAAATGGTAAACGGCTTACTGCGCAATCCAACTCTTTGTTGCTTGAAAAACAAAGGCTTTCCGGTCTCCACCCAAATTAAAGCGAGGAAAACAAGGAGAAATGGAGCAACAAGGATGAGGCCCATACTGGCTAGTAAAATATCGGAAAACCGCTTCCATCGATGATAGACCGGGTGAGTCAACCGGAGATCCAGTTCAAGGAACCAGTTAGGCCTCACATCGGAACAATCAACTCGGTAAAAGTAGCGTTCGACGAATGCACGAGTGTGGGTGACCTGAATTCCCGACTCCAGACAAGCCATCCAAACCGGGGGGGCCGTTTCCCCGCCAGATTGTTCCGGAACCACAACCTCATCGATACGCAACTTTCGGCAGAGTCCCATCAACTCGTCGCTATTCAATGCCGAGTCGAAAGAATGAGGAATATCCGCTACGCGAAAAGGAAGTCCACTTTTCTCAATTCTCTCCCAAAGGTTTTTTCTCTTATCGAGATCCATGAGAAGCAAGAGACGTCGCCGGGTCCGCCCCTGAACTCGAAATAGAACCGTCCGCAAACCACCCATGATTAGACCTGCTGAAATCATGGCCTGAATTGAAACCGTTCGACCGAGTTGCTGAAGAGCAAGGGTGTATAGGATAACAACAGCCAATAGGAAAGTGACGAAGAGGGCCGCAATAATCCGTATCGTCACAGGCCAAAATCGCTGTTGCCTAAGAGGATCGTGCAGACCGGCAATATCCGCGACCAGGGCCAGCAAAAGCCCAAATCCAATCGCTGCAGGAAAACCCGCCGGCTGTCCAGCGAATGACGGTTGCCATCCCAAGCTCAAATCTGGATTAAACCAGTAGGCGATAAGAATGGCAATCGCCCCCGCGAAAAAATCGACCACGAGCCAGCTTCGGCCACCGAAATACCAATCGGTGCGACTTTGAACACGAGAACTTTGTGGGTCTGCTTCCATTAAAATTTAGGAATCTTAGAGAATCGAGGCATTCCAATTCGGAAAATGGTTCTTATAAATGTTGATCGTCGCCTGAATCACCCTTTTCTGGTCAAACTCCACTTCGGCATATTTTCTGTTCAGAATTCCCATGCGGGTCCGAATTTCTGGTTTGGTTGCTGCATCCGTCATCAACCCGACGAGCTTGCAAGAATCCCTTTCGGTAAGAATCCACCCATTGCGCCCATCCTTCACTGACTCAGCACAGGCAGGGATACTCGAAGTAATCACGGGCAGACCACTCGCCTCCGCCTCCATAATAATTCTCGGCAAGCCCTCGCCATAGAAAGTCGGATGAACCAGGACATCTACCGAACGCAGTAAACCGGGCATATCATCCACACTGCCCAACCAGCGAAATCCCGGGATAATCCTCCACCGTTCAACCTCGGATTGAGTGAACGAGTCAGGATTGCCCTCATCCGGCATACCGGCGAGGAGGAACTCAGCGGGGGGGCCTTTATACTGGCGCACGGCCTCGGCGAAGAGTCCCGCACCTTTGTCTTTTAATAAACGTCCGGCCATCAAAAATCGTATTTTTTCCGGGTTTCTTTCCATTAGACATGAACCTTCTGGATTAAACTTCATCACATCGATTCCACCACCCGGAAGAAGCTCCACCGGAAATCTAGCGCGATTCCCCATAATTTTCCTAACCTCAGCCCGGTCCCCTTCATTCTCAACAATTACAGGGCCCATAGGAAGGCACCTCTTCATGATTGGATTTAAAATAGCTCGCAGCAATTTCTTCGATAACTGATCTCCCGAGTAGATAAACCCCATGCCCGCTACGGAGTGGACAACCTTCGGTCCCTTTTTCCCCGCGGCAAGAGATCCCGCCAAAATCGCCTCTAAGGTAAAATGGTGCATCAAATCGATCGACTCCTTCTGATAAATATTTTTTAGCTCACGGACCGTCTTCCACTTCCCCCAAGGAGAAAAATCCCGACGTTTGAAATAGACCGGAATAAAACGAACCCCCTCGGCGGCAAATCTCGAAGAATACTCATCTTCCGGAGCAATCGCGCACACCTTCAAACCCAGTTTCTGCGCGACTTTCATGTCTTCCAGTCGAAAATTCGCAAGAAACCAGCTTGTGTTTGCCAGGAAGCCGATGGTTTGGGGTTGGTCCATAAATAAAATCCTTACTGTCTCTTCAGACGCCAGATTGTAAAGGCTTGAAAGATCGAAACAGCTCCCATTCCCAGCAGGAGCGAAAACGCCCCAAAACGAAGTCGATACAGTGACCCTACCGCCGGCACCGGATAAACCAGCGCCACGATGAGCAGAATCGAGGCGAGAACGACAAAAATTTTCTCCCTTCCCGGCCAACGAATTAGGCCGTAGACACACCCAGCCAACAAAACATAGGCCAGAGCAGTCTCCACTGCGGAAACTTTTCGCTGCATCCCTCCCGTTTGCGTCAATGCCTCGCCAAACCAGACGTCAGGGAACGGAGCCAACAATCCAATCACGACTGCGCGAGGGAAATACAGCATGACATCCTCCGCCCTCCTGAATTCTTGATCTTCATCGACGAGGCTCCCGGATTCCGAGAAGAGCCAAAAGAAAATCGTCCGATTATGGATCAAACGATGGAAGCTACGGTCAACCGGACCGGGCAACCATTCAGAAGTTTGCCATGGAGTCTCGGGCGGGATGTCGCTCTCCACCTCTTCCTCTTCCAAAATTACCTCGGTCTGGTCATTGTTCACCTGATCAACCGCCGCGACGACTGCATCCTCCTCAGGTGAGTTTTCCTGATTCGAAGAAACGGTCCCACCCTTCGAGCCCGCAAACGGAAGTACCAAGACCAACCCAGCCAGAAAAACCAGAAGGTTGAGCAGCTCACGGCCCCTCTTCCGTCTCGAGACCAAAAGCGAGCAGAGCACTACGAACGTTCCACAGAGCACTACCGCCACGATAAATACAGTCACCCCGTATCCTCTCATCGCCCCTGCTGCTACTGCGCCGAGGATCAAGCAAGCCAATCCGACGACCCGGTTGGACCAAGAGGACGCTGAAAGGATTCGCACACAACCCAGAAACATTGAGAACAACCCGAGACAGTAAAGCCCGTCTTTGTGGAACTGGCTTACCCATGTAAGCGTGGAGGGGAAGAATACGAACGGTAGAATTCCAGCAAAACTAACTCGGGCGCTCCAACCCACCGATTGGAAGAGACAAAGCAGGATAACTGCGGAAAGACCGTGGATGATCGCATTGATCGGTAAGAGGTAGATCGGATCGGGTCCCAGCCAGTAGTAGACCGCAGCCATGATTCCGACCGGTTGGTTCGCAGACCAGCCCGGATCCCATTCCCAGGCACTCCATCCTTCGATTTCCATTTGGCCTACCATATCGACTGCCAATTCGTGGAACTGAACTGTGTCCAGCACGGGCAAAAGTCCGTTTGACGCGCTCTCCCCAACCAGCTTCGGAACGATTACTTCTTGCACCAGAACACCAACGACCAAGGCATACCCTGCCACCAGCAAAAATACACAAATCTGCATCTTGACCGAAATCCGGTCTCTGCTCGAATCTAGCATTGGTTCAGAGATTTTTGATAAAGGTCGAGGTAGCCCTTTGCCGTATTTTCAATCGAATATTGCGCAGCCCGTTCACGCCCCGCTTTCGACATCGCACGAATCTGATCAGCATTCCCCAAGGCATCTTCGATTGCTCGTGTCCACAACTCTGGAACCATCGGCGGAAGAAGCCTACCAGCGACTCCGTCTTTCCCCACGACTTCAGCCAGCCCAGGAACCTCCGCCGCAAACACCGCCAACCCCGCTCCCATGGCCTCCGCAGCTACAAGGCCGAATCCCTCCCACAGGGATGGCAATAGAAAGATATCGCTCTCGGCGTAGAAAGGCACGACGTCATCAACGTAGCCCGCAAAATACATTCGATCCGCAACCCCAAGTTCTCGTGCCAACGTTTTTAGTTCATCCAGCTGTTCACCTTCTCCCACGATCGTATAGGTCCAGTCAATTTTCTCCAAAGCAGCAAGAGCTCGGATGGCGATTTCAAAGTTTTTCTTCGGTATAATCCGACCCACTGAAAGAAAACAAATAGGGCTCTTCAGCTTATCATCCTTCACCAATGTCCCCAAACGAGACAGGTCTACCCCATTAGAAACAGTAACCAAACGATTTGAAAGACTGGGGATCCACTCTTCCATCGACTCCCGCACCCCCTCGCTAATGCTGATTACACGATCATATCCCCTATACAACAGACGATCGAAAACACGGCCCCAGGATTTCTCTCGGCGGCGATTACTAGTATCGTGTTCCGTCGTCACCAACACCGGACGCTGATGGAGTCCTCTAATCGCATATTTAGCAAACATCTGACTCTGGGTGAGATGCGTGTGAACCACATCAATCGGACCCTCCTTCTCCATTTTCCTAAGGACCGACCTCAACCGAAACGGTTCCTTCCAGCGAGGAAGACGCTCTCCAAAAGAAATCACCTGCGGCGTGCCCCGGTCATCCTCCGTCTCCATACTCAGGATCCACGAATCGACACCGGCACTGATGTGCTCCTTGTGTATCAAGGGAACCATCACTTCAGCTCCGCCGCCAATTAGACGATTAATAATGTGGACTACCTTCATTTTGCTTTCTTTTCCGGTGTAGCATCGGTCGCAAAGACCGATGAGTCGTATCGGCTTATTTGCAACATTATCGCCAATCCTTTCATCCGCCTTGGCGGCGGGATGCTACTTATTTTCCGTAGCATCGGTCGCCAGACCGATGACCCGCTCCTTCTCCTCCAAAAATTCGATCAAATCACCGGCAATCCTATCCCAATCGAAATGGGTTCGCGCCCAATCCCGGGTTCTCCTCCCTTTTTCGACTCGCTTCGCCGGCCCCATATCCACAGCCTTGGTCATCGCGTCAGCGAAAGCCTCACTGGAGTCCTCTTTGTAAAGAATCATTTCCTCGAGTGGGAAAGCAGCCATTCCTGAAAGCAATGAACTCACGACCAACCGACCCGAGGCCATATACTCTGCCAACTTCGAAGGGAATAAATAGCGGGCTTCTGGCGTATCAATTTCATGGGGATTAACGAGAACATCTGCGCCTTCTATCGCATGTAACCTTTCCTCCTCTGTCTCCAAATATCCACAATACTCGATATTCGGATGCTTCGCGGCAGCGTCCCTGACCAGACCCTCTTCTGGACCTTTTCCGGTAATGCGAAGACGAACCTTGTCTGAATTAATTCGCTCAAACGCTTCAAGCAGCCGAACAATCCCCCTCGGACGATTCAAGGACCCTGAGTAGAGAAACGTAATCGGTTCAGTTCCGAACTTTCTTGTCGGGATTTTCAACAACTTTTTAAAAAAGGGCTGATCGGGAGCAATACCCGGCAAGTGTAATTTCGGTTTATTGAGCCCAAACTCTTCAAGAACGTTCGGGTTTAAGGCCGCAATCTTCTCTGCCACATCTAAAAGCCGGACCTGCCAACGAAATCTCCAAGTAGAGGGAGACCACTTTCCTTTTCCAGCGAAGTCTAAATCCGTCACTAAAGGAATGACCGGCAACGACAAGGATCGGCTGATACCGGCCAGAAAACCGCCCTGCTCATGGGTTGGACCAAGATTGTAAACGAACAACTTAGGATTGCCACCTTCACTCCTCACGATCCTGCACCAGCTGGAGATATACCGTTTCAACTGACCGGCGATCCCAATGGTTTTCAAGGGTTCAAGATTATTCCATCCAAGAGGAACCAACGGGGTATTCGGATATCCCTCAACGTATCCCTCTAAATCGTTTGAAAACCATTGAAATCGATCTTTGGGAAACAACCGCACGGGCGGAGTGGTCAAGATCGCGTCTGGCTTCCAACCCTTCCGGCTCATAGCCGCCAGAAGCGATCGCTGAACATGAATCGTCGGGTAGATTTGCGCATCAAAACGGGCCTCCCATGAGGTCGGGTAGACACTGCCTATGAAAAGCCAGCGTGTCATGAAATAACTTCGCTCACGGAACGAACGATCAACCGTGGGCGGGTTGCTTCAGCGCCCGCCTTTCCGTTGCACTTCGGCGGGACAAGGCTGGAGGGCTCTAAAGCAACCCTCCCACTGATAAGACCTCCATTAGCCATCCATCAATCCCTCATACAAATCTACAAATTTCGGCACCAAAACCGAACTCGAGAAACACTCGTCGGCCTTTCGCCGGGCGGCCTCTCCCATTCTCATTCGCAAATCTTCATCTTCCAGCAAACGACCTATCCGGTCGGCGAGCGCCACCTTGTCTTCTGGCGGACAGAGGAACCCGTTTATCCCCTCCTCGACGATGTCCGAAATACCCCCGATTCCAAAGGATACCACCGGGCGGCCACAGGCCACGGCTTCCACACCGGTGTTCGGAAGGTTGTCCTGACGTGAGGGTAACACCACGATGTCCGCTGCGGAATAAGCGAGGGCCAGCGTAGCATCATCGTGCAACCAGCCAAGCGAATAACAGGGAACGTCTCCGAGATCGCCTGGTGAGCCGTTCCCGAAACAAACGAGCGCAAACTTTTTTCCATCTGCGCTCAAGGAACGGCAAGCACTCTTCAGTAGATCAAACCCCTTTCGCGGATCATCCGCGCCTGCTTCCGAACCAAAAAGAACCAAAGGAAGGTCGGCAGGCAGCTTCAATAACCGGCGGGAAATTTCCTTATCCACTGAATGAAAAACCGAGGTATCAATTGGATTAGGCAACACTTCTGTCCGATGTGAAGACCAGACGAAACTCTCTTTAGCACGATCCGCCATCCAGTGGCTTGGAGTGACCGCAGTTAGATTAAGACCAGAAAAAATTTTTTCCTTTCGCTTACGCGTTCTTTGATCCCATCTTTGGTACAGTTTATTCGCATTTTCAGCACCCGGAAGTGCCGGATAATGCTTTAACCCCGAAAATGGCCATTCGTCATGAAATGTCCATACAATCGGAGCACCATTCCTCGACAGCTTCCAAAGCAGATTCAATGGAATGAACCCATTCTGGATCCAGTGTAAGTGGATTACATCCGGCTGCCATTGCTGAACCGGACCTATACTCCATCGCGGAAGCCACGACAGCGAGGAGCACGAATCACCAAAGGCGCCAGCAAAAACCAACGGAGCTCGATTTAACCAAGGACGAGCTAACGACCAATACTTTGTTGCTCCCTTTCCCGGACCATAAACCGTGGGGTCTGACGAAACCTTATTCTGGACCCACATCGCCGAATCGACACCTTCCTCGATCAGGGCACGGTGCAAACGATAGGCGGCGATCGAGGCACCGTTGATGCGATCAAATGTACTGACTTGAAGGATCTTCATTATGCTATTTTGCGAGCGCTTGCTTCTTTGATGCCTTTGGTTCTCTCGTGCCGTGCAGCTTCAGCAAACGATTGCGTCAGCGCGACGCGTAAAGAAAGCGGGGCGTTTGCTGAAGCTGCACGGTACAGAAAGACAATTTTCGTCATTACTCGTCTCACCGTTTTTTTCAACATCTGAGGCTTGGTCCCGCGGTCCTGTGGGGAGACAAAATTCGGGAATCATCTCTCTTGGCATATATACCATAGCCTTGGCGAAGGAGGGCGCCGCAATGCTACCAACTCAGCAACCTCTTACCGAAGGCTCGAAGTGCAAGCCGAGCGGGCACCTTCCCCAGAGACCCCCGCGCAGCTAAGATCTGCCTCGGGGTCACTGCGGGACGATTTCGGACAATATGGTAATACCGCTGAAGGTGTAAGCGCTGCCGCAGAGCAGAATCGCCCAACACACCGGAGGAACCGTTCACCTCGAGGATCTGATTGAACCAAGCATCCACACGGTCAATCGAGATTGCTGCCTGCGGGAGGTTATCGTAAGCAGTCGCGTGATGAGCCTCCATTTCCTCCGGAGACGGCTTCGAGCCCAATCGTCGAAGAGCCCGTTCGCGGATGCCCCGGCCCCCTTCTTTCTGCTGGCGGACATAGGCAGTCACTTTGACCTTTGGATCATTACGGTAGCGAAGGAGAGGCTCGGAAAGATTGGCGGAGCGTATCTCGGAACAGGCCCGTTCCCATAGGTCGTAGTCCTCCGCGGTGGGAAACTCTTCGTAAGACAGCCCCATCTCGCGGAACACACTCGACCTCCACATCACCGTCGGGTGAAGAAAACTACAGTTGAAGAGGAGGTTGCAGCGAATGTCTTCGTGTTCGGTCGGAACGGCAAAAGTGGGCTTCCCGGTTTCCGCGGAGAGCGCGTTTGTACCGAGAAGGCTAACGGTAGAATTCTGTTCAAAAAACGCCACCTGTTTGCCCAGACGTTCCGGCAAAGCTTCATCATCCGCATCCATCCGCGCAGTGAACTCGCCCTGGGCTTTGCCCATAGCGCGGTTCAGAGTCTTGGCCACACCGAGATTCTCGCCATTTGGCAAGGACCGAACTCGCTCATCCGAAAAGGAATTGGCGATCTCCAGCGAGCCGTCCGTCGATCCGTCGTCCAAAACCAAGAGTTCCCAATGCGGATACGATTGGGCGACAATACTCTTGATCGCCGTCCTCAGATATTTCTCCCCGTTATAGACGGGGAGGAGGATGGAAATACGGGAGGACATGAAGGTATTAATGAGATAGCGAACGTTAAACACTAAACGTCCAACACTGAATGATCTTTGTTTGGTTTAATGTTGGACGTTTAGTGTTTAACGTTCGCTATCCTTTACAACCCGACTTTCATCCGCCTGTTGACGGATGCTACAAAAGATCTCTCCATGGGCTGCGATCCACGCAATTCGGCCAAA
>Ga0222662_1000356_pt1 | contig 39986 bp, 31 predicted proteins | sample AntAcemetagen600_FD_179821 | JGI IMG/M metagenome (GOLD analysis project Ga0222662, IMG submission 179821) | Saline water microbial communities from Ace Lake, Antarctica - #600 | ecosystem: Environmental > Aquatic > Non-marine Saline and Alkaline > Saline | place: Antarctica: Ace Lake... | reverse complement strand
CGCCGCGTCGCCACGCCACCTCGGTGCCGCCGCCACGCCACCCGCGCACCGCCCCGTCGAGATCGCCCTGGCGGATGAGATCGAGCCACTGCGGTGTTCCCGGCCACGGCTGCGCGCCGGACGGGACCGAACGGGCTCGCGTGGGGCGGGCGTGGGCGAGGAAGCCCGCCGCGCCGACGACCGCGGGCCGGACGAGCTCCGGTCCCCATTCATCGAGCAGCCCTGCGGTTGCGCCCACGGAGAGAAGCGCATGGCTCCAGCTCGCCCCGGCCGCCTCGAGGCCGCAGACCTCCAGGCCCACCGCCAACAGATCGCCCAGGACAGCGCGCGGCGCGGCCCCGTTGGCCAGCGTTCGGGCGGCGGCGTCCATCGCGGCGTCGCTGTGTCCCGCCTGCACCGCGGTCGCGAGCGGCAGAGAAGACAGGTGGGAACGGACTGCTACCATGCGGCGCCTCGGATTCAGGAGCCCCGCATCATGCCAGTCAACGACGTCGCCGCCACTCTCGCAGCGGTGCTCTGTGCCTGGGGCCTGATGGTGCCCTGCTCCGCGATGGCGGTCCCCTCCCCCGAGGAGATCATCGCCACTGCCCACAAGCTCGAGACCGTCGCGCTCGACGCGAACCAGTCCTTCGCCGCGACCGGCCAGGTGCTCGAGCGCCCAGGGATGGTCGCCACCTTCAGCGACGGCAGCTTTCGACCCATCGCCCGGGCTGACGGGCGGCTCATGGGGCTGCTGTTCGAGGGCACGGGCTCGGTGCAGGCGCGGATTCCCCAGGGCGTTGAGACTCTCGCGTGGCAGTCCCAGAGCAAGTTCGCGGCCCTCGATCAGCCGTTCACGGCGGCGTGGCTGCGGTTCTCGGACTTCACCGGGGCCGACCTTCAGGGAGACGCGGAGTGGCAGCCAGACTCCGACCCCGACGGCTCGGCGTTCCGCATCCACGCCAACCGCACCGAGCTCCTCGATGATCCCCAGTGGACCCGCCGCGCCCCGAACCTGCTGGTCGATCGACTGCTCGATCTGTACGGCGGGAGCTCCGCCGGCGGCCACGTGCTCGCCGAGTTCCGCACCGTCGGAGAGGGCTCGCCCGGGTGGCTGAGCTACTACCACAACCCACGCGGGGCGCTGATGGAGGGCGAGACCACGTCGTGGTACCAGGTCCGCAAGCTTGGCGGGGCGCCGCCGCTGGTGACCGTCCTCGCGTCCTTCGGCGAGCACCCGGCGAGCGAGCCGACCTACGACATCGCGTTCATCGATCTGGACATGACCTTCCCCACGGCGACCAAGGCCGGCCGGAACCTCGTGGACGCCGAGGTCGTCGCGGACATCGGGCTGGTGTCACTCAACCAGTACGGCCTCGAGACGGTCGTGTTGGAGCTCGAGTCCCAGCGCAACCTGTGCACCGGCCAGTCCGAGCGGCCAGTCATCCGCGTGTCCCGCGTGGTGGACGGGGCCGGCAACGCCCTCGCCGCCATCCACCGGGGGAACCGCCTCGTCATCCCGCTGGCGAAGCCTGTCCCGCGAGGTGAGCAGCTCAACCTGTCGATCACGTACGCCGGCGCGATGACCCAGGGGATCCCCATCGGGCCTCCGGACACCTCGTTCTCCGAGATCGGCCCCTGGGCGTTCTACCCGCGAGCTCCGCGCATCGATCGGCACGCGAGCAAGGTGTCGCTGCATCTTCCCCGGTTCCTGTCCGGCGTCGCGCCGGGCGATCTGATCGAGGAGCGCAAGGAGAAAGACGGCTACCACTTCACCTACGAGGAGCCGGGCGGCGTGCGCACGCTCATGGTCGTCGTCGGGGACCTCGTGCGCAGCAAGTCGTCGGACGAGGGCTCCAACCCGCGGATCATCACGTGGGTCCCGCGGCACGTGCAGGAGACGCTCAAGGACGTCGCGTCCTCGTCCCGGGGGATGGTGGACGCGATGACCGGGATCTGGGGGGCGTACCCCTACTCCACCCTGTCCGTCGTGCCTACGACCGGGCACCCCTTCCAGAACTGGACGATCAGCAACGATGGCCAGGGCGGTCAGTGGAGCTGCCTGCCGCCTGGCCCCCAGCACCCTTGGGAGGCCTTCGCCGAGGGCCCCTCAGCGATGCTGGTCGGGGCGGTCATCAGCCCGCCGGCGTTCGACATCATCGAGTCGCGCTACATGGACCAGTACGCGACACAGGGCGTCGCGGTGGGCGCGCTGCTCCAGTTCCAGCAGTTGGCGCGGCAGTGGTGGGGACACATGGTGCCGCCCCGCACCTACCGAGACCTCTGGATCACCGAGTCGATCGTGGGCTGGACCGGCCTGCGGTATGCGCTGGCGGCGTTGGGCAAGCCCGGGCTGAAGGACAAGACGCGCCTGCTGCACGATCTCGCCGCGGAGGGACAGGTCGCAGGCATGCCGCTGGCCCTCGGCGCGCGCCTCGACCGTCAGTTCCTGTTCGACGGCTTCGGGCGAGGGCCTCTGCTCATCAATGCGCTGATCGACGAGCTGGGCGGCGGGCCATTCGGCCGCACCATGAACGCGCTGGTCAACCGCGCATCCGGCCCCGGCGTCTCCTACGAGCTCTTCCGGGAGACTCTGGAGACGATCGGCACGAAGCGGACCGTGGAGCTGGTGGAGAAGGCGACCCACGGAGCGGTGCTGCCGCGCATGGAGTACGCGGTGGAGCTCGACGCCGACGCGGGAGTTGTGCGGCTCATGGTCACCCAGATCGACGACCCCCTTCCGATCACATTGCCTGTGGAGCTGGTCTTTTCCCCGAAGAAGACGCTATCTCGCACCGTGCAACTGGCCGGACCGGTCACCACCGTGGAGTGGGAGATGCCGGAGATGCCGAAGCGGGTCGTCGTTGATCCTCTGGGGATGGGCCTGCTTGCGAGTCTCAAGAAGGGCAAGGCACCCGACGCGGCGCCGACGACCCCAGAAGAAGAAGCTCCATGAATCGGTTCGCACTGCTCGCTCTCTTTGCGCTGGCCCCCGGGCTCGTCCACGCACAGGTGGACGCCATCGAAGCCCAGCAGGGGCCCACCCACATCCACGCCATCGCCGGCGACGGTGGTCTGTCCGTCGGGATCGCCCCCACCGGGGAGATCACCCAGCTGCTCTGGCCCTCGCCGCTGGGGCTGCCCGCGGTGCGGTATCAGACCGCTGCCGTCGCGAATGCCCGTGACCTGCCTCGCTTTGGCGCGGCGGAGACCGACGGCATGTTCTTCGGCCTGTGGGTGGAGACCGCCGCCGGATCCGAGCTGAGCTGGCTGCGGGACGCCCCGTGGACCCACGATCTGACCTACGACGGCGCGGCCATCGTGCACACCGCATTTCACGCCGGCTGGGGCGTGCGGGTCATCACCCACAGCAGCGCCACTGGCGCGGTGCTCACCCAGCGGGTGGTCGTGGAGCGCGCCGACGCCTCACCCGTCCTCGACACCTGGGTCGTTGGGTTCGCGGACCTCGACCCCGCAGCAACGGACTGGTTCGCGTATTGGGACCCCGCTGCGCAGCGGCTGCACTCGTTCGCGCCCGATGCCCCCTCCGACGGCCGCGACGCCGTGCTCGATCGCGCGTGGACCGCGGCGGACTGGGCTGACGAGGGGCTGGGCCTCGCAGAGACGCTGGCAGCGAGCGCGCCGGGCGTGCACCTCGCCGTGGCAGGTCCCGAGGGGGCGCTGGTTCACGTCGGCGCTCGGACCGCCTGCGGCGCCGGTGAAGGAACGATCACCAACCCCGCCTCGGCATGGGACACGCTGGCAAGCGCCACCGCGCTGACAGACCTGACCGCGCCCGCGGCGGGCTGCGACACCGACGTCGCTCTGGCGTGGCCGGTCGAGTACAAGGACGACGGCCCCACCGATCGTGGCGCCGTCGATGTGTTCTTGGCTGCCGGCGACACCTGGGGCCAGACCGCCGCGAAGGCAGAGGACGCCCGGTCGCAAGGCTTTGAGGTCCGGGTCGAGGCCCTCGCTACGGCGACGGCGTCCTACCTCGATGGGCTGACCCTCCCAGTGGGCGCGGCAGACCCGCAAGGCGACGAGGTCACCGACTTCGCCGAGCGGTGGGCCCTGAGCGCCCGCACCACCATCGACTCAGACTCTGGCGCGCTCGCTTCGTCCCTGGCGAGCCAGCCGCGGCTGAACATCGACGAGCCGGCCAAGAGCGTGTGGACGGAGCTGGCCCTGGAGCTGGCCGGTGAGTACGACATCGTGAGCGCGCATCAGCAGTGGATCGGGAGCCAGCAGTTGGTCGCGCCCCGCATCGAGGATGGGGTCCAGATCCTGCCTCCCGGCGCGTGGGCATCAGGCGACACGTTCGATCTCGGTCAGGTGGGCCTGAGCACCTGGAGCGCCCTGCGCCACGCCCAGTTCGCAAGCAATGAGCGCAAGGCCCGCGCGGTGCTCGCGGCGAGCTTTCCGATGATGGCCCGCGCGGCAGATCTCCTGACGACCTGCGTGGCGGACTCGCACCCGGCGATCCCCCGGGCCGCCGATGATGGGTTCCCCGCGTGGTGGCCGCTGTACGAGGATCTTCAGGCTGGCACTGCGCCCGATGCCCTGCCGGCGCTGTCCGCCGGAGCCGCGGGCGCGTGGGAAGCCTTGCGCCCTTGCGCGTCGTGGGAGGACGGAGCGGAGACCCCCCAAGCGAGCCTGTACTCGACGCACCTCGCCCGGCTGGGGCTGGTCGCGGCGGTGGCCGCCGCAGAGGCGCTGTGCCTGGACGACGAGCGCGTCGCCGCATGGCAGGTCCGAGCCGACGAGCTCGGCGCGCTGGCCCTCGCCGCGGACTACGACGGCTCCCAGTGGACGGGGCGCGGGGACCTGCTGGCGTGGCCCATCCCGCTGACCGTGTCGCCTTCGTGGTGGTTTGCGTTCGCGACCAGCGCGGACCCCGTGCTCGCCGAGGCCGAGGTGGAGCAATACGTGGACGACGCGCTGAGCGCCTGGGTCGCTCAGGAGCACACGCGGGCCTTTGATGCCATCGCCCTGCGCACCGACGGCACCGGCGATGAGTCCCTGGCCCTGCTGGCCGGCGGTCGGTGGCGCGCCGACTCGGGCGACCGACCCACTCAGTCCCAGGCCCGCGCCTTGCTCGAGCGCCTCGTGACCGATCTTACGACCGAGGGCACCGGGCACCTCGGCGCGGCGTTCGTGGTCGTCGATGGCGTCATCGAGGGCGCGGATCAGCGGGTCGGCCAGCCCTACCTCCCCAGCGCGTCGCAGGCTGTCGCAGCGCTGATGTCGTACTCCAACCCCGATCTTCTCGCCCCTGCGGAGGAGGCCAGCCTGCAGTTGGCTTGCCCCGACGGCGAAGAGCCGAACCTGCAGCGGGAGGCGCCCGGCTGTGGCGCCGACTGCGAGAGCAGCCTGGCAGCGGGGCGAAGCACGGGCACCCCATGGGCCGTGGTGCTCGTGGGGTTGCTGCTGGGCCTCCGCCGACGACGGTAGGCCTGTCGCCCGCGCCGAGCTGGCCTTAAGCTCTCATTGGTGGCTCCCTCCTCTCCCCCACGCGCGCGTCGCTCTCGTCGCGGCCCCGTCGTCCTCGGCCTGCTGGTCGCGCTGCTGGTGCACGTTCCGCTGGCGTTCTGGTTCATCCACGCCACCTGGCTCAAGCAGGTCCCGGCGCCAGAGAACCGCCCCGTCACGATGCGGCTCATCAAGACCCCGCCCCCCGAAGAGGAAGAGGAGGAGGTCGAGGTCGTCGAGGAGGTCTCGGGGCAGATCGTCGAGATCGCGCCGCCGGAGAACCCCGACCGTCCCGACAAGGCCGACTATCTGGCCGAGTTCGATTCCACCGTCGAGGAGGAGACGGTGGACCCGCGGTTCCGCGTGGACCGGGAGATCACCGCGGAGACCTTCAGCCCCGACGACGCCCTGGAGGAAGCGGTGGAGCAGCCGATGGACGTGCCCGACCCGGGTCTCGGCGCGACGGCCGGTCGCAAAGCCGTCTTTCGCAACGGGAACTACAGCCTCTTTCCGGACCGACAGAGCGACTGGACGGCCACCAACCAGGTCGGACTCACCTCACCCGTGCAGTCATCCACCAGTCGCACACGCTACGCCGGCAGCCCCTCGAACGACATGATCAAGGAGGCACAGGCTGAGCGAACCGCGCTCAACGCGCACGAGTTCCTCTACGCCTCGTTCTGGAACCGGGTCAAACAGCTCGTCTCGTTCTACGCGAGCCAGACGCTCGCCAATGCCCGGGCGTCGGTGGCCCTGACGAAGTCGAGCTACACGGTGTCGCTCAAGGGACTCATCGCGCTGGACGGCTCCCTGCAGGCCATCGAGGTGGCCGGCTCCTCGGGAGTCCCCGAGTTCGACGAGGCGTTGCTGGAGGCGTTCGCGCTGGCGGCCCCGTTCCCGGACCCGCCCGAAGCGGCCGCCGAGGCGGACGGCTACATCCACATTCGGGACTTCTACTTCACCATCCAGCTGTCGGGAGCCCGCGCGGAGATGTCTGGAATCGATCCGCGCAGCCAAGTACAGTTCCCGGGCTTGCAGACGTCGCCGCGGTAGGCAACCGGCGACAAGTCCAGCGTTGACCTCGTCAATGGGGTCCCGGGGCGCTTTTGTCGCTGCTTGCAAGAACTGATAGCATCGGCCGCGACTACGGTGGTCCTGCACGGATCTGGGGTTCGGAGTTACCGCTTGGCTCAGCTAAATATTTACCGCAAAAACCGCCTGGAAGGAGTGTTCTATCTCCCCCAAAAGGCGGTGGTGATCGGACGCGCCGAGGGCGTGGACATCCAGCTGCTGGACTCCCGGGTCTCGCGGCGACACGCGGTCATTCGCGAGAGCGTCGCCGGCTACATGATCCAGGACATGACCACGAAGAACGGCACCTTCGTGAACAAGGAGGCTATCGACAAGAGCCTCCTGTTCCACGGGGACTCGGTCATCATCGGCGCGTACACGCTGCAGTTCCTTGACCAGGAGGTCGAGGAGCTCGACTCCCAGGACCTGGAGTTGGTCAGCGTCGAAATCGACGACGACTACACCCCTGCCCTCTCGGTGCCCAGCGCGCTGGCCGAGCGTAAGTCCGCCAGCCCCCGGGCCGCGACCCAGAACGCGCCGTACCGTTCGCCCGCGCATCGGGCCGATCGACTCGACCGCAAGCCCCCGACCGAGAAGCCGAACCTGAACTCGATCCCGGTGATCGAGCTCGGCGGTGACGAAGAGGACGAGCTGCCGTCATTCGGCCAGCTCGATCTCTCGAACATCGACCTCGAGATCAAGTAGCTCGGGCTCTGCCGGGGCAGTGAATCCCGGCGTCCCCGCTCATGCTGTGGCGGGATGATCCAGTGGGGTCTATATAGGGCACCCGCCCCGGTCTGCTGCCGAGGCGTCCATCGGCGAGGCCCCCCCGATGCACCTGGACCTGCTCTCTCCCTCCGACACGTTTGTTCACCGCCACCTCGGCCCGCGCGATGCCGACATCGCCAAGATGCTGCAGGCGATCGGTAGCCCGTCTCTCGACGCGCTGGTGGACGAGACCATCCCACCCAGTATCCGCATCCCGCGACCGCTGACCCTCGATGGGCCCCGGGGCGAGGCCGAGCTGCTCGCTCAGCTCAAGGACTGGATGTCGGAGAACCAGGTCTTCCGCAGCTACATCGGCATGGGGTACTACGACTGCATCGTGCCCGGTGTGATCCAGCGCAACGTCTTGGAGAACCCAGGCTGGTACACCCAGTACACGCCGTATCAGGCCGAGATCGCCCAGGGTCGGATGGAGGCGCTCGTCAACTTCCAGACCACCGTCGCTGACCTCACCGGGCTTCCCCTGGCGAATGCGTCGCTGCTGGACGAGGGCACCGCCGCCGCCGAGGCCATGGCCATGGCCATGAACGTGGCGCGTGGTAAGCAGGCGGGCTTCTTCGTCGCCGACGACTGCCACCCCCAGACCCTGGAGGTCGTCCGCACCCGGGCCGTGCCGCTGGGGATCCAGCTGCACGTGGGCCCGCTCGACTCCATCGACTGGGACACGATGGATCTGTTCGGCGTGCTCGCCCAGTACCCAAACACCTGGGGCGAGCTGCACGACCACAGCGGGCTCGCCGACGCCTGCCATGCCCACAATGCGCTGCTCGTCGTCGCGACGGACCTGCTGGCTCTCACCCTGCTGCGCCCGCCGGGCGAGTTCGGCGCCGACATCGCGATCGGCAGCAGCCAGCGCTTCGGCGTGCCCATGGGCTTTGGTGGGCCTCACGCGGCGTTCATGGCGACCTACGAGAAGCTGGCCCGCAAGATGCCCGGCCGCATCATCGGGGTGAGCAAGGACGCGGACGGCCAGCCCGCCTACCGCCTCGCTCTGCAGACCCGCGAGCAGCACATCCGCCGAGACAAAGCGACGAGCAACATCTGCACCGCGCAGGTCTTGCTCGCGGTGATGGCCGGCATGTACGCCGTCTACCACGGCCCCGACGGGCTCAAGAAGATCGCGCGGCGGGTGCACGGGCTGACCCGCATGCTGGCGGCCGGCTTGCGTGCCCTGGACCTGCAGCTCGGTCATGAGGACTGGTTTGACACCCTGTCGGTGCGCGGCGTCGACGCCGACGCGGTGCACGCGCTCGCGCGCGGGCGGCAGCTCAACCTGCGGCCCATCGACGACAGCAGCGTGGGGATGTCGTTGGACGAGACGACGACCATCGCGGACGTCAATGCGCTGTTGGAGCTGTTCGCGCAGGTCGCGGGCGCTGACGCCCCGAGCGTGGCGGCCCTCTCGGCGGACACCACGATGGAGCTGCGTAGCAAGTGGGCGCGCACCAGCGAGTACCTGTCCCACCCCACGTTCCATAAGTACCGCAGCGAGTCCGAGATGCTGCGCTACATCTTCCGGCTCCAGGGCAAGGACCTGAGCCTCGCGCACTCGATGATCCCGCTCGGCAGCTGCACGATGAAGCTCAACGGGACCAGCGAGATGGTGCCCGTGACGTGGAACGAAGTCGGGGGCCTACACCCGTTCGCCCCGCCCGAGCAGACCCGCGGCTACCAGCGCTTGTTCACCTCGCTGGAGGAGTGGCTGGCAGAGATCACCGGCCTGCCCGCCGTGTCCCTGCAGCCCAACGCCGGCTCTCAGGGCGAGTACGCCGGGCTGCTCGCCATTCGCGGGTGGCACCTCGGCAACGGCGACTCCGAGCGCACGGTCTGCCTCATCCCCGTCTCCGCTCATGGCACCAACCCCGCGAGCGCGGTGACGGCTGGCTTCACGGTGGTCCCGGTGGCGTGTGACGCGCTGGGCAACATCGACATCGACGACCTGCGCAGCAAGGCGGACAAGCACGCGGAGCGCCTCGGCGCGCTGATGGTCACCTACCCGTCCACCCACGGCGTGTTCGAGGAGGGCATCCAGGAGATCTGCGATGTGGTGCACGAGCACGGCGGTCAGGTCTACGTGGACGGCGCGAACATGAACGCTCAGGTGGGCCTGTGTCGCCCCGGCGACTACGGCGCGGACGTCATCCACCTCAACCTGCACAAGACCTTCTGCATCCCGCACGGCGGCGGCGGCCCCGGCATGGGCCCCATCTGCAGCAAGGAGCACCTGCGGGCGCACCTGCCCGGTCATGCGACCACCGGCCTCAGCCACGGCGGCGAGACCGGTCCGGTGTCCGCGGCGCCGTACGGCTCGCCGAGCATCCTGCCGATCAGCTGGATGTACATCGGGCTCATGGGCGGCACCGGGCTGACCAAAGCGACCCAGGTCGCCATCCTCAACGCCAACTACATGGCGAAGCAGCTCGAGGGCCACTACGACGTCGTCTACACCGGACGAGGCGGGCGCGTGGCGCACGAGTTCATCCTGGACTGCCGGGCGTTCAAGGCGAGCGCTGGCGTCTCCGTGGACGACATCGCCAAGCGCCTGATGGACTACGGCTTCCACGCCCCGACGATGAGCTGGCCGGTGACGGGCACGCTGATGGTGGAGCCCACCGAGAGCGAGTGCCTCGAGGAGCTGGACCGGTTCTGCGAGGCGATGATCGCCATCCGCGGGGAGATCCGGGCCATCGAAGAGGGCCGCAGTGACCGGGAGGACAACGCCCTGCACCACGCGCCTCACACCGCCACCAGCGTGACGAGCGCCGAGTGGGACCACGCCTACAGCCGCGAGCAGGCCGCGTTCCCGCTCCCCTGGGTCCGGGACCGCAAGTTCTGGCCCAGCGTGCGCCGCGTAGACAACGTGTACGGCGATCGGAACCTGTACTGCACCTGCGTGCCCATGAGCGCGTACGAGTAGGAGCAGGGCTGGGATCATCAGCTCCGGCGCTGTCGCGGGCGGGTCCAGCGCGGTGCGTCGCCAGTCAGGGCGGGCCCCTGACAGCCAGACGCTCAGCGCGCGCCCAGGAACTCCGTGACGTAGTCGAAGGTGACCTCGGTCTGGGCGGCGTTGATCGAAAACAGCGTACTCGCCCAGAGGCTCCAGTTTCCCCCGCCGGGGTTCGCCCAGTACAGGTCCAGTTCGCCCGCCCCAAAGTCGTAGTCGACCAGGTAGCGCCACTCGTCGTCGCCCTCTCCCCCGCAAGACGTCGGGCCCGACTGGTACTCGAACTCCAGGGCGTAGTCCGCAGCCTCCGCGCCAGCGTCCCACCCGACCATCGAACCGGTCACCAGCCAATAGTTCTCACAGTCGAAGGCGCCGGAGCTCTCGAAGTAGCGCTCCACCTCGCAGCCCTGCCACACCCAGCCGGCCGAGGTCTGCTGGAGGAAGACGTCGCCAGAGAAGACCCGCACTTCGCCCCCCGGCCCCTGGGGCACCACCCACGGGCCGCAGTCGACGTGGTCGGGCTCGTCGTCGTCATCGCCGACGGTGGAGTCGTCGTCATCGCCGACGGTGGAGTCGTCGTCATCGCCGACGGTGGAGTCGTCGTCATCGCCGACAGTGGAGTCGTCGTCATCGCCGACGGTGGAGTCGTCGTCGTCGCCGGCGGTGGAGTCGTCATCCACCCCGAAGAGAGCCAAGGTCCCGTGGCAGCCAGACACGGCCAGGATCGAGAGCAGCACGAGGAGCAAGGTCGGGTGTCTCATGAGGAGGTCCGTTCGGGCCTGAGGGACGTTGGCGGGCGTAGCGCCATGGGGGGCGATGGGGGACGTTAACTGACTCATGGCCCGGTGCAATCCTCTTTGCTGGTCAACCGCCCGCAGGTCCGCGACCACGCGCGCCGCTCCGCATCGCCCGTGCGAGTCGGCGGATTGCGTACTAGCATCCCGGCCATGACTCCAGCACAGGCCACCGCCGCCCTCCGTGGACGCCCGACCGTCGCGGTCCTCAAGTCCTCCCTCCAGTCCATCAAGGAGCTTCACACCAAGTGCCTCGCCGCCGACGTCCCGGCCGCGATGCAGCGCCCCTGCACCAGCGGGGGATGAGGCACGAAGATGGAGCTTCTGGTTCAGAAGCAAGACATTCCCCGGGTCCTCGCGCTGATGGGCCGCTTCATGACCGACGAGCCGCCTGAAGGCGAGGAGCCGCCGTGCCCGTGCTGCGGGACCGCCGCGCCACTCGTCGCAGGCGCCTGCTCCGACTGCGGACTGCAGTTGGCGTGAGCCCACCCCTCGCGTCGCCGCCCGCGGCGCTCAGGGCAAGGCGACCCACACTTGCAGCATCGACTCGCCCACCGGGTGTCGCTGCCCCGCGGCTCCCATGCGCGCGCCCATCGCCTGCATCGCGCGGAGCAGGGCGGGATCATCCTCCCAGCCGAAGCGCCGCTCGAAGGCGTCGATGACCGCGGCGTCATCGGGGAAGCTGCTCGCATCCGCCCGCAGATCCACGAGCACGGCGACGCGCTCCTGCTGCTCGACGACACCGCCGGGATGCACGGTCACGCCGAACACCTCGGCGCTGCGACGCTCGATCCTCAGCACCGACAAGAGCTGGCTCTCGCTCAGCACGCCGTCGGTGCAGAGCACCGCCACCGGGGCATCCTTCGGCACGCCGAGGTCTGCCAGCGCCTGCACCAGTTGGCCCACGTCCAGGCGCCGCGCGTCGGGCATGTGACCCAGCGGGAAGCGCTCGCCCACCCAGGCCTCGGGGAGCGGCGAGCGGTTGTGCAGCGCCCAGGCAGCCAGCCCGGGCTCCATGCCTGAACCGACCCGTGCAGTGAGCGCCGCCGGCAGAGTCACCAGCACGGCCACGCCCACCGCCAGCCACCGCTGCCGCGCCAACGCCGCCGCCGCCAGCACCGCCGCTGCTGGCAGGAGCGGCAACGTGTAGAACGGCTGGCGCTTGGGGATGAGGGTGAAGACCAGCAGTCCCAGGCCCAGCCAGAGCAGGGTCGCCCGCACATGGGGATCGTCGCGCCGGGCCACCGCGTAGGCCGCACCGGCGATCATCGCGAGGCCGCCCACGAGCCCGACCTGGCTGTCGAGCCAGATCCACACGTAGTGCAGCGCCCAGAACAGGAGCGGCGGACGCGCTTCGAGCACCACGCCATCCGGCCCCATCTCGCCAGCCAACAGCTGGGGGATCCACTCGCCCACGTAGTCCCGGATAAACAGCGCGTACCACCAGCCCACCGCGATGGTCAGCACCCCCACGAGCAGCAGCCCATTCCTTCGCACCGCCCGGTCCGCGCGCCCCCGCCACAGCGTCCACACGACCGGAAGCGCCACGCACGGCAGCGTGCCCAGCCGGTCCACCATCAGCCCCATCGCGAGGCAGCCAGCAAACACGGCCACCGCCCGCCGGTCCCGCAGCCCGTCGCTCCACAGGAACGCCGCGAGGCAGCCAGCGCCAGCCGCCGTCGCGCCGAGGTTGGGCTCGAACCGGTGCAGCGAGTCGAGCACCCCCGCTGCTGGCAAGAGCAGCGCCACCGCCAGCGTCGCGCCCCACTCGCCGGTGAGTCGCCGCGCCGCCCACCAGGTGCCCACCGCAAGCAGCGGCACCCACAGCAGCGCCTGGGCCGCCAGCATGCCCCGGTACCCAGCGCCGGCCCACAGGGCGAGCACGCCAGGGAGTCTCAGCAGCGGCGGGTAGTAGTCGCCCAACCACAGCGCGCGCCGGTCCCCACCGAACGCGATGTCCGTGGCCAGCTCGACGATGAAGAACTCATCACGGACCCCGCGCGGGAACTCCTGGGCGGTCCAGAAGCTCCACGCCAGCGCCAGATGCACCACAACCACGAGTCCCGCTGTGGCGCGCGCCCGCGGGTCAGGCGCAGCCGACGGTGCGGCGTGGCTCACTGCGCCCGCCGGTTCAGCTCAGCTCTCGTTCTCGACGAGCTTCTCGTACTGCTCGGCGTTGAGGAGCTCGTGGACGTCGTCGACGTCCTTGAGCTTCACCTTGAGGATCCAGCCCTTCCCGTACGGATCGCTGTTCACCAGCTCGGGCTCCTCTTCGAGCTCCTCGTTCACCGCGACGATCTTGCCGTCCACGGGGCTGTAGATGTCGCTGTTCGCCTTCACGGACTCCACGACCGCGACGGCATCGCCCTTCTCGACCTTCTTGCCGGGCTCGGGGGAGTCCCCGCAGAACACGATGTCGCCGAGCTGGTCTTGCGCGTGGTGGGTGATACCGATGGTCGCCACGCCGTCGGCGATGGCCACCCACTCGTGGTCTGACGAATACAGCAGGTTCGCGGGAATCTCGGCCATGGGAACTCCGGAGGGGCTAGTAGGGGCGCTTGTAGAACGGCGTCTTGACGACCGTCGCAGGGATGCGGTTCTTGCGAACCTGAACTTCGAATTCGGTGCCGACCTTGGTCCTGCCAGACGGCAGGTAGCAAAGCCCGATGGAGGTGCCGAGTGAAGGCGAGTGCGCGCCGGACGTCACCTCGCCGATGACCTCGCCGTTGAGCACTACCTCGTAGCCGTGCCGCGCGATGCCGCGGCCCTGGAGCTGAAAGCCGACGAGTCGCCGGGGGATCCCCGACTCGTTCTGGGCGATCAACGCGTCGCGACCGATGAAGTCCGACGCGTCGAGCTTCACGATCCAGGCGAGGCGTGCCTCGAGCGGCGTGGTCTTGTCGGTGATGTCGTTGCCGTACAGGCAGTACTTGCTCTCGAGCCGCAGGGTGTCGCGGGCGCCGAGCCCGATGGGCTTCAGCCCGAACTCCTCGCCGGCTCCGAACAGTGCAGTCCACATCGCATCCGCGTGCTCGCGGGGGAAGAACAGCTCGAACCCGTCCTCGCCGGTGTACCCAGTGCGCGCGATGATGCACTCGACCCCCGCGAGCGCGCCCTCCACGAACGTGTAGTAGGCGACCCCCGACAGATCGACGGCGGTCAGCTTCTGCAGCAGCGCCTGGGCCGTGCGCCCCTGGATGGCGAGCTGGGCCCAGCTCTCCGACGCGTTCTCGAGCGTGCAGTCGTCCGCGCCGGTGTGGTGGGAGCTGAACCAGTCCCAGTCTTTGTCGATGCAGGCCGCGTTCACGCAGACGAGGTAGCGCCCCTCGCCCCGGCGATAGATCAGCAAGTCGTCCACGATGCCGCCGTGCTCGTAGAGCGCGACCGTGTACTGGGCCTGACCGTCGTTCAGGGCAGACACGTCGTTGGTGGTCATGCGCTGCAGGAACGCCTCGGCGCCGGGCCCCTCCACAAAGAACTCGCCCATGTGCGAGACATCGAACAGGCCGACGTTCTCCCGCACGCACGCGTGCTCCGCGAGGATCCCTTCGTACTGGACGGGCAGAGCCCAGCCGCCGAAGTCAACGACGCGCGCTCCCGCGGCGACGTGGTGATCGAAGAACGGGGTCTTCTTCAGGGCGTCGAAGTCAACGTGGGCCATCGTTTGCTCCTGGAGCGCCTGGACCACCGCCAGGGCGCCGCGAACCTACCAGGGACCGGCCGCAGGGTGAACCGCCCAAGGCGATTGGCTTGCCTCAGCGCGCGCTCGCCCTCTGGGCGGCCAGCAGGGTATTGCTCATCAGCATCGCGATGGTCATCGGACCCACGCCGCCCGGAACCGGCGTGATCCAGCCAGCCCGCTCCACCGCGGTGTCGAACTCGACGTCTCCCACCAAACGTCCGCGCGGCTTGTCGGGATCCGGGATGCGGTTGATGCCGACATCGATGACCACCGCGCCCCGCTTGATCCACGCGCCGGGAACGAAGTGAGGGCGTCCCACCGCCGCGACCACGATGTCCGCGCCTCGCACCGCCTGCTCGAGATCCTCGCGGGACGTGCGCGAGTGACACACCGTCACGGTCGCGTTGGCGTGGGTCAGCAGCAGCGCAGCGGGCAGCCCGACGATGGCCGAGCGCCCCACCACTACGGCCTTCTTGCCCGACGGGTCGAGCCCCGACTCCTCGAGCAGCCGCATGATCCCCGCCGGCGTGCAGGACACAAAGCCGGGCTTCTTGAGCGCGAGGTGCCCCATGCTGCGGGGGTGGAAGCCGTCCACGTCTTTGCGCAGGGCGATTGCGTCGATCACCGCGTCGCTGTCGATGTTCTTCGGCAGCGGGAGCTGCACGAGGATCCCGTGCACGCCCGGGTCGTCGTTGAGCTCGTTCACGAGCGCGACCAGCTCCGCCTGGGTCGTCTCCGCCGGCAGGTGGAGGTGGCGGCTCTCGTAGCCGATCTTCGCGCACGACCTGATCTTGCTGCGCACGTACACCGCCGACGCCGGGTCTTCACCCACCAGCACCGTGGCCAGACACGGCGTGACGCCGGTCTGCTCCTTGAACGTGGCTGTCTCCTCCGCGAGGGCGGTCTTGATGCGCTCAGCGAGCGCCTTTCCATCGAGGATCATGGGAGCGCTCCAGAGAGGAGGGCCAGACGTGTTGCCTGGCCGGGGATCTAGTCGGCGGACGGTTTCGCGCTGGCGGGCTTGCTGGGGGCGGCCTTCGCCGGCGCGCTGTCCGAAGCGGCAGCGGCGGGTGTGCTGGTGGACTCCGCTTTTGTAGGCGCAGCGGTGGCCGCGGCTCCTGACGAATCCCCGCTCTTCGGTCCCTTGTTGTCCTTGCCCGCGTACGCGTCGTTGTACCAACCACCCCCTTTGAGGTGGAACGCTGCGAGGGAGATCTTCTTCTTGACCCCCGCGCCGCACTTCGGGCAGGCGGGCGCTGGGGCGCTGACCTTGTGGATCGTCTCAAAGTCGTTCCCGCACTCAGGGCAGAGATACTCGTAAATCGGCATCGGCTTCTCCGTGGAGCGCGTCCTATATAGGCAGGTCGGGACCGAGGTCAAGCCGTGTGCTATCTGTCCGCGCTCCTCGATGACCGCATCTCACGACCATCCGCACCTGCTCGAACGCCGCGTTCTCTTTGTCCTTGGCAAGGGCGGGGTGGGTAAGTCGGTGGTGTCCGCGTCCCTGGGATTGCTCGCCGCCAGTCGCGGCAAGAAAGCGATCATCGCCGAGACGGCGGGTGCCGAGACGATGTCCGCGCTGTTCGACCGGGAGCCCCTGGGATACACGCCGGGTCGACTCGCCGATGGGGTCCAAGGGCTCTCCATCGCTCCGGGCCCCGCGGTGGAGGAGTACCTCGTCCGCACGCTCAAGTTCCGGCTGGTCTACGAGATGGTGTTCCGCAACCGGTTCGTCGAGCCGTTCATGAACGCGGTGATGGGCCTGTCCGACCTCATCACGGTCGGCAAGGTCATGGATCTGGAGTGGGAGCGGGTGGACGGCAGCTTCGGGCCTGACGCCGAGGGCCCACGAAAGTACGACCTCGTCATCGTGGACTCCCCCGCGACCGGCCACGGCCTCAGCCTGCTGCACTCGCCGCAAGCGATGATGGACGTCACTCGCGTCGGTCCCCTGTTCAACAACGCGCGCATGATTCGAGACCTCGTCGCGGACGACGGCAAGGCCGCAGTCGTGCTCGTCACCCTGGCGGAGGACATGCCCGTCAGCGAGACCATCCAGGCCGCCACGGAGCTTCGGGAGCGCGGGGACGTCGCGCTGGCCGGGATCGTCGTGAATGGCGTCACGCCGGCGGTGTTCCGGGACGCAGACAGCGCGGCGGCCTGGGAGCAGGTCCGGGCCCAAGGACTCGCGTTGGGTGGAGACTGCGCGGCGGCGGTGCGGGACACCGAGCGCTCGCTGCGCGACCGGGCGCGGGCGGAGAAGCACATCGCGAGGCTGCGCACCGAACTGGGGCTCCCGCTGGTGGAGCTTCCCTTGCTGGGCAAGCGCGATCTCGATGCCGAGTCCCTGGCCGAGCTCGGGCAGATCCTGGGAGCGTGGGCATGACCGCTGCCATGGACGCCTATCGCGCGCAGCTCGCCGAGATCATCGACACGCACTCGGTGCTTGTGGTGTGCGGCACGGGCGGCGTCGGCAAGACCACGGTCTCCGCGTCGATCGCGCTCGGCGCGGCGATGGCGGGCCGCCGCGTGCTGGTGATGACCATCGACCCCGCAAAGCGACTCGCGGACTCGCTCGGCGTGGTGGGCAAGCTGAACGAAGCGACTCCCATCGATCTGCGCGCCGCCCTCGGCCCAGACGCGCCTCTGGCCGATGGCGGCTCGCTGCACGCCATGATGCTGGACGCGAAGGGCACCTGGGACGACACCGTGCGCAAGTTCGCCAAGACCGACGAGACCCGCGAGCGCATCTTCGCCAACAGCTATTACCAGCGCGCGAGCGAGTCGCTGTCGGGATCTCAGGAGTACATGGCCATGGAGCGTCTGCTCGAGGTGCACGCGCTCGGGGAGTACGACCTCGTGGTGCTCGACACGCCGCCGACGCGCAACGCCCTCGACTTCCTGGATGCGCCGGACCGGCTGATGGCGGTGCTCGAAGAAGGGATCCTCGGCTGGCTCTTGCCCCGCAAGCGCGGGCGCTTCTCACCGGTGGCCGCGGGGGCGCGGCTCTTCGGCCGGGGCCGTGAGGCGATGTTCAACGTGCTCGAGCGCTTCATGGGGGGCGACGTGATCCGCGGGCTCGCTGACTTCATCGGCGCGATGTCGGAGCTGCTCGACGGCATGCGGTCCCGGGCCGGTGAGGTGATGAGCCTGCTGCGCTCGGACGAGACGGCGTTCCTGATGGTGGCGGCGCCGAACCGGATCGCGCTGAGCGAAGGCCTGTACTTTCACGACCGGCTCGCTGAGGCCGACATCCCGTTCCGGGGCTTCATCATCAACCGGGTGCGCCCCGCGGCCGGCGAGGGCTCCACCGCGGGCACCCCGTGGGAAGCCGACTGGCCCCACGGTGCCCACGACGCCACGGTGGAGGACGTGTGGGCGGAGCACCGCCGCCGCAGCCGGTGGGCACAGGTGGACCGGCACCACATCGGCGCCCTCAAGGCGCACTGCGGAGACGGGTTGCCCTACGTCGAGGTGCCAGAGTTGGAGGGCGAGATCCATGATCTCGACGCCCTACGGCTGCTGCTGGACTGGCTGGGCTAGAGAAGTGGGACGCCTCGTGCTCGCTTCGGACTCCGTGGGCAGCAGCTTGTCCGCGATGCGCAAGCCCAAAGAGCGCTGGCTGGGGAACGCGCTCATCGCGCTCGGGGTCGCCCAGGCGGGCATCGCGCTGTCGTTCGCCCTGAGCCCGGGGGACAACATCCTGGCCTCGGCGGTGTTCGGATTGATGGCGGTGCTGATCGCCGGTGGGATTTACGTGATGTGGCTCGGAGTCGCTCTGCGCGGCCCGTCGTGGGTGCTGACCAAGCGAGATGGCCAGGTGCGCTTCGTCACGCGCTTCCCGGGCAAGAGGGACCACCGCGGGCCGCTCGCCGAGTTGCGCCTACAGACGTCCGAGGTCGCCGGCAAGGCCGAGATTCGCTGCGGGCTCCCGGACACGCCGGACATCTGGGGGGTAGATCTGAAGCGGCTTACTGCGGATGAGCTCGCGCTGATCGAGGAGTTTCTGACCTCAGGTTGAGGTGTGTGATTTGTGTGAGATACGCGGTGCTCCACGCACGCGCATCGTGCTGTCTTCCGTCGCGTTCATGCGCCGGTCAAGGACACATCCACCATGCGCAGTCTCTTCACCAAGTCCCTGTTTGCCCTCCTCACCCTGGCGATGATCCCCGCCACTCCGCTGCTCGGGGGTGCAGCCAGCGATCTGGGCATCAGCTCGCTGGCAGACCTCGGCACCGCAGAGGCCGCCTTCATCCGGCGCGGCAAGCTCAAGCAGAAGGCCGTCGTCGGCTACAAGGTCATCGTCGTCGTCGGAGAGGACGAGGCCGACAACGAGGTCGACACCGTCGAGGTCTCCTTCAACCCCTCGCCCGGAGACCCGGTCCCGGACAGCAGCACCGTCACGCTGTCGCTCCGCAAGGTCAAGCCCAACGGCAACAAGCGCTACGTCTACGCCGACCTGACCTTCTCCGAGGACGCCGTCGGCTCCACCATTGAGACCGTCGTCACCATGAAGGACGCCGCAGGCGGCACCGTGGGCACGCCCGAGACCCTGATGCTCGAGACCGAGGACGACGGGGACGCCAGCGTGCGCTCGGTCGTCATTCGTCAGCTCGACGCCACCAACTTCCTGCTCAAGACCGTCGTGGTGGGCGACGACGACGACGACGTAGACCGGGTGGACATCACGATCACGGACTACGTGGGCAACGCCGCGATCCCCGAGAGCGTCTCGGTCACCTCGTTCAGCGGCACCGACGGCAAGAAGGTGTTCAAGATGAGCACCCTGACGTTCGAGGACCCGGGCACCGTCCCGGACGAGGTGTACAGCCTGCTCGTCTCGCTCATCGACGCGGAGGGCGAGACGCTGAGCACCGAGGAGATCGACGTCGTCGTCGAGGGCCTCGACATCGCGAACTAGCAGGTTGCTGAGAAAGGCCGACGGGAGTCCACGAAGTGCCTGGCGGTGGCTCGTCGCGCCCCGAGAAGGGAGCCTGCCGAGGCAGGTGACCGACGAGCCCGAAGGGGCGGCGATGCAGTCGTAGACTGTGTTGCTGAGGGTGCGGCGAGCCACCGCCAGGGACGAGCCCGAAGGGGCGGGTTTCGGCCGAAGGCCGGGGCCCGATGGGCGACGGGAGGCTTCTCAGCACCCTGCTAGCCTCAACACTGAGCCCAAGCAGAGAGGGGGCGCGGCGAATGCCGGGCCCCCTCTTCTGCTTGGAACGTACTGCTGGCGGCGCGTGCGCCGCCTGCGCTCCTACTTCTCGGCCTGCATCGCCTCGACGACGATGGGGCTCAGCTCACCGACGCTGGTCACCCAGAGCTGGTGCGCCGCGCGGGTCGCGCCCACGTGCATCTGGCGACGGGCCGCCGGGGTGGCCGGCCAGCTCTCCGCGGACACGTCGATCATCACCACGTAGTCGAACTCCAGGCCCTTGGCCTGCTGCACGTCGGTCACCTCGATGCCCGCCGCGAAGCTGAAGTCCTGGTTGGCTACCCGCTTGAGCTTGTTCAGCCCGGCCTTCTCGAGACCCTCGTAGTACAGGTCCGCCATGTCCGGCGACCGCGCCAGCAGCGCGACCGACGCCTTCGGCTCCGAGTTCTCCAGCTCGCGCAGCGCGTCCACGAGGAACACGAGGCACTCGCCGTGGTCTCCGAAGCTGAACACCTCGACCGGCGCGCCGTCTCGGGAGCCGCGCGGCGGCTCGTCATCCTCAGCGAGCGGGCCGAGCCCCTTGAGCGCAAAGTCCACGATGGGCTGGGTCGAGCGGTACGAGACCTTCAGCGTGTTCACCGCCGTGCCCTTCACGCCGAGGTGTCCGAAGAACTCCTCCCAGTTCGTGAAGCCAGCTTCCTGGAGCACGTGCTGCTGCGTGTCGCCGGCCAGCGTGAGCGAGCGCTCCTCGCTGGTGCAGTCCATGAGCACGCGCACCTCCAGCGGCGACAGGTCCTGGACCTCGTCGATCACCAGGTGGGTGTAGCGCAGCGGACGCCCGCGACGAATCGAGAGCGGGCCCACACGCAGCTGGTAGAGGCGGAGCAGCAGCGGGTCGTCCTCGTCGTCGAGGAACGTCTCCACGTGCACCACGTCCTGCTCCTCCGGGTCGTCCGGCTCGCCGGCGTCGGGGTTGAGCCAGTCCATCAGCAGGTCAACCTGCCGAGCCGTCCACGACACGAAGCGGTCGTAGTCGTCGTCGTTGAAGACCTTGGGCGCGTGCTTGTTGAAGCCACGCTTGAGGCGAGCCCGGTCGGTCATGATCGACATCCAGTCGTCGATGACCTGGCGGGGATCCTTGTGGCCCTTGCTGCGGCGCACGAAGGTCTCCATGACCTTGAGCATCGCCGGGTGCAGCTTCATCCGCGTCACGATCGCCGGCGTGTCGTCGTTGCGATCGGCAGGCAGGAACTGGAAGTGACGGCTCAGGATGTTGCGGGCCCACTCCCCGAACGTGCGCACTGGCACCCCGGACACGCCGAGGTTGTCGAGCAGGCGCGAGATGAACTGGCGCATCGCCTTGCTCCACACCACCACCATCATGCGGTCCTTACGGAACCGGCGACCATCCTGGTAGTTGAGGTAGGCGAGGCGATGCAATGCGACGGTCGTCTTGCCGGAGCCGGCGACGCCGCGAATCACCACCAGCTGGGACTCGCCCTCGGTGATGATCTTGAACTGCTCTTCGTCGATCAGCGCGCTGATCTCGGGCAGGTGCTTGTCCACTCGGTAGGCCTGCTTGCTACCGATGGTGCGGCCCGCCGCCGCGTCGCCGCCGTTGTAGAAGCGCAGGACCTCGCCGCCGCCACCCTCGAGCTTCGGGCCGCTGTTGGTCAGGTCGAGCCACTCGCCGCTGGGGTCGCGGAACCAAGTGCCCTCGGGCGACTGCACGCGCCGCACCTTGCCGGCGTGGATGCCGAGCGTACGGCGGGCCACCACGAGGCCCTCCTTGAGGCGGTCGCCGAACCACTCCTCGTACTCGTCTCCCTCGGCGTGCCGATAGAAGAGGGAGCTCACCGGCGCGTGGCGCCAGTCCACGATGCGCAGGCCGTTGTCGAGCCGCGTCGCGTTGCCGAGGAAGACATGGCGGGTCTTGCCGTTCTCCTCGAGTTCCATGTGAGCGAAGTAGGGCCGCTCGGGGTCCACGCCGTCCACCTCGTCGTTGGACTTGCCGGCCTGCTCGAGCAGGTGACCGAGGCGCTCGTACTGCATCAGCAGCGAGGGGCGCTCGTCGGTCTGGGCCTGCGGGATGTCGTCGCGAAGACGGGCCATCTCTCGAATGATGGCGTCGATGTCGAGGTCCGCCGACGGCGGCTTGCGCGCCAATCGAGTGCGAGTGTCGGCGAGGAACTTCACCTCCTCTGCGACGATCTCGGGCAGACCCTCGGTCGACTCGACGTCGGGGTCTTGAGAATTGGAAGCGTTACCGGACGATGTAGACATGGCGTTTCTCATGGGGGCGGCACCCTGCCACCGGTCCCCCGCCTCCGCAAGCGACATTCTGCAATGGACGCCTACTCGTTCGGAATCACGAGGCTTTCGCGGACTGAATCGTCATTCGGCGCGCGGATTAGCCACCCACGAGAAACGCGGCCGTGTGCTCGGCGAGCTGGCTGGGCACCTCGTAATGGACCATGTGCCCCACGTCGGGGAAGTGCTGATGCCGCCGGTCGTGAATGTGGGCGCGGCGCGCATCCAGGTCGTCCCATCGGTACCAACTCGTGCCCCCGGTCACGGTCAGCACAGGACACCGAATGGCCGCGAGGAACGGGGCGTAGCGCTCGGGGCGGTAGAGATGCGACGAGCGGGCGCGATGCCAGGGATCATGGCGCCATCGAGCCCCGGATTCGGTCTCCTCGGCCAACCATGCGGCGAGCTCGGGAGCCAACTCTTCGCTCAGTCCCCGGTTCTGCCGGCGCAAGCGCGCTGCGACCTCGGCCATCGACGCGAACGGCTTGCTGCCCGCGGGCCCGTCTCCCGACAGCTCCCTCACCCAGCGAGCCATGCGCTTCGGGCCGTCGTCGAGGGAGTCCACCGGGGGCCCGAGCCCTTCGATGAGTACGAGACGCGCGATCTCCTCGGGCCAGGTCCCAGCGAACAGGACCGAGATTCCCCCGCCCATGGAGTGGCCGAGCAGGGCGATGGGCGGCTGCGCGAGCGCGTCCACCACGCGCCGCAGGTCCCGCACATAGTCGTCGTAGTGGTACCAGCCGCTGTGCGGCACTCGGCCCGAGACCCCGTGCCCGCGCATGTCGGGGGCGACCACCCGCAACCAGGGCGGCAGGTGCCTCACAAACGGCGCGAACGTGCCCGCACAGTCGAGGTATCCGTGCACGAGGACGACGGTGCGCGGGGCACCCTCGGGTGGCTCTCCCAGTGCATCCCAGACCAGGACGCGCAGGGAAAGTCCGGAGCTCGAGACCGTCTCGGAGCGGGGTGCATCTTCACGCAAGGTTCGTTCCTCCGTTGTTCAGCGGCGGCTCGCATGGTAGATGCCGCACCATGCTGAGTTTCGACAAGGGCGCCCCTTGGCGCGAGATGTCCTTCGTCTCCGTAGATGTGGAGACCACCGGCTTCGATCGCGAGGCCTGCCGCGTGACCGAAGTGGGCATCGTGCGCTTCGAGCGCGGACAGATCGCCGAGCGCTGGGGATCGTTGGTGAACCCGGGGGTTCCGATCCCCGAGGACTCCACCAAGGTGACGGGCATCACCGATGCCATGGTCGCCGACTCGCCCACCTTCGCCGAGCTCAAGTGGGACATCTACGGCCGGCTCCGCGACCGATTGTTCGTCGCGTGGAACGCCGAGTTCGACTGGGACTTCCTGGCGAACTCCATGGACCGCTGCGGGATGACCCTGCCGTCAGTGCCGATCCTCGATCCCCTGGTGTGGGCACGGCGCCTGATGCCGTCGGACAACCGCCACAACCTAGGCGCCGTCTGCGAGAAGTTCGGCATCCCGTTGGAGAACGCGCACCGGGCCGAGGACGACGCAGAGGCGTGCGGCCGGGTGGTGCTTCGGCTCGCGGACAAGGTGCCGGTCAACCTCGGCATGCTCCTGAGCGAGCAAGCCGCGTGGAAGACCCTCCAAGATGAAGAGAGGGAGCAGCGCCGTATGGCGCGCGCCATTGCGAAGGGGGTGGATCCGAACGCTCCCCGCGAGACCGCCGCCCCCGCCCCCGAAGAGCCCAAGCTGCAGGCCGGCCTCTTCTAACTCTTTGCCCGTTTCCCTTTCCATCCGACGCCGAGACCCTAAGGTCTTCGGCCCCGGAGAGTTCCCGTGACCGCTTCCAAGTTCCCCGCCCCGCCCAACGCCGCTGGCCTCCCTCAGTCCGAGGAGGAGACGCTCGCGTTCTGGCACGAGCAGAAGATCTTCGACAAGACCCTGCGCAAGCCCGCGCCAAAGGGCTCGTTCGTGTTCTTCGAGGGCCCCCCGACCGCGAACAACGTGCCTCACGTGGGCCACGCGCTGACCCGCGCCGTCAAGGACGTCATCCCGCGCTTTCGCACGATGCAGGGGTACCGGGTGGACCGCAAAGCGGGCTGGGACACCCACGGGCTGCCGGTCGAGATCTCCATCGAGAAGGAGCTCGGCTTCACCGACAAGAATGCGGTGGAGAAGTACGGCATCGAGCCGTTCAACGAGAAGTGCTTTCAGTCCGTGCGCAAGTACGAGCGGGAGTGGGTGCAAGCCAGCGAGCGGCTCGGGTTCTGGCTCGACTACGACAACGCCTACTTCACCTTCACCAACACGTACGTCGAGAGCGTGTGGTGGATCCTCAACCAGATGTTCGAGCAGAACATGCTGTACGAGGGCCACAAGGTGCTGCCGTACTGCCCGCTCTGCGGTACCACCCACAGCTCCCACGAAGTCGCCCAGGCGTATCAGGACGTCGCCGACCCCTCGGTGACCGTGGCCTTCCGGGTGCTTCACGGGCAGACGTTGGGCTCCGTCAACCTGGACGGTGTCTACATCGCCGCGTGGACGACCACGCCTTGGACCCTGCCGTCCAACATGGCGACCTGCGTGCATCCCGAGTTCACCTACAAGTTGGTGGCGAGCCAGGCGCACCCCGGTCGGCGCTATCTCATCGCCGACGACCTCACGTCGCCAGTGCTCGAGCGCGTCGGCAAGGAGACCTACGACCTCTCGGCGGCCCCGGCGCTGCAGACCTTCGAAGGCCGTGAGCTCGAGGGGCTCGAGTACGAGCCGCTCTTCCCGTTCACCGGCACGGCTACGGACGCCGAGCAGGATCGCGGGACCAACTGGCGGATCTGCGTAGACCCGTACGTCACGCTCGACTCGGGCACCGGCATCGTGCACGTCGCTCCCGCGTTCGGTGAAGACGACCACCGGGTGGGCCGCAAGTACGATCTCGCGCTGTACTGCGCCATGAAGCTCGACGGTAAGTTCAAGGGGCACGCTGGCGATCTCGCCGGGCTGTGGTTCAAGGACGCCGACCCCGTGGTCACCCGGGACCTCAAGGACCGAGGACACCTCGTGTTCTCCACGAAGTACGAGCACCCGTACCCGCACTGCTGGCGTCACGGCACCCCGCTGTACTACTTCGCGACCTCGTCCTGGTTCGTGCGCACGACCGCCATGAAGGCGGACCTCATCGCGGGCAACCAGACCGTGAACTGGAACCCCGCTCACATCAAGGACGGCCGCTTCGGCAAGTGGCTCGACGGGGTGGTGGACTGGGCGCTGTCCCGCAAGCGCTACTGGGGCACGCCCCTGCCGATCTGGCGCTGCACCGGCTGCGGTGAGACCGAGTGCTTCGGCTCGTACGAGTCGCTGTTCGCGCGAGCCGAGCAGCCGATGCCCGAGGATCCGTACGACCGCGAGGAGTGGAACCCGCACCGCCCCTATGTGGACGACATGAGCTTTGCGTGCCGGTCCTGCGAAGAGCCGATGCACCGGGTGGTCGAGGTCATCGACTGCTGGTTCGACGCCGGCTCCATGCCGTTCGCGCAGCACCACTACCCGTTCAACAAGGAGATGGCGGCCCGCATCGACTCGGGCGACGCCTTCCCCGCCGACTTCATCAGCGAGGCGGTCGATCAGACGCGCGGCTGGTTCTACACGCTGCACGTCATCGCGACGTTCCTCAAGAAGCAGCCGGCGTACAAGAGCGTCATCGTGCTCGGCCACGTGCTGGACGAGAACGGCCGCAAGATGAGCAAGAGCATCGGCAACGTCGTCGCTCCCGGGCCGATCATCGATCAGTTTGGCGCGGACGCGTTCCGGTGGTTCTTCTATCGCGGCAACCCCACCCAGCCGTCGCGTTTTGGGCCCAGCATGGTGCGGGACAGCCTCAAGCTGTTCACCATCCCGCTGCTCAACGCGTGGCAGTTCTTCACCATCTACGCCGGCATCGACGGGTTCGACCCGCGCTCCACGCCGCGGCCAGACCTCGCGGACCGCGCAGATCTGGACCGATGGGTGCTGAGCCTGCTCGCGCAGACCGTGCATGAGGTGACGAGCGCGCTGCAAGGCAACAGCCTGAACACGGCCGCCGATGCGCTCGAGACCTTCGTGGAGTCCCTGACCAACTGGTACATCCGGCGCTCGCGGCGGCGGTTCTGGAAGGCTGAGGGCGACCAGGACAAGCACGCTGCGCACTGGACGCTGTACGAAGTGCTGACGACGCTGTCCAAGGTGCTGGCCCCGTTCATGCCGTTCATGGCGGACCGGATGCACCAGGATCTGGTGCGGGCGTTCGACGCGGACGCGCCGCAGTCGGTGCACCTCGCGGACTGGCCGGTGGCGGATCTGGACGCGGTGGACCACGTGGTGTTGACGCGCCAGGCGGCGGCCCGGCAGATCGTGACCCTGGGCCACGCTGCGCGGCAGGAGGCAGCCATCGGGGTGCGTCAGCCGCTGGCGGCGGCGACCGTGGTGTCCGTGGACGACGGCCTGGTGGACGCGCTGTCCGACGAGTCTACGGCGGCGATCGTGCGGGACGAGCTCAACGTCAAGGAGCTGCGCTTCGCCGAGGACCGCGGCGCCTACGTGAACTACACCGTCAAGCCGAGCTTCCGTGCGCTGGGCAAGCGGCTCGGCAAGCGCATGAAGCTGTGCGCGCAGGCGGTGGGTCAGGCGGATCCTGCGGCGCTGCTCGCGGCCATCGAGGACGGCGGCACCGCCCGGGTGATGCCTTCGGATGGCGAGGAGATCGCGCTGAGCGCAGACGAGCTCGACGTGCGCATCCAGCAGAAGGAAGGCACGACCTCGGCGTTCGACGAGCAGGCGCTGGTCGCGTTGGACATCGCCATCAGCCCCGAGCTCGCGGCGGAGGGACTCGCGCGCGAGGTCATCAACCGGATCCAGGGGCTGCGCAAGGACCGTGATCTGGCCTACGACGACCGCATCGAAGTGAGCTGGGACGGCGGCGCGGAGATCGCCGCGGCCATGGCGGAGCATGAGGCCCTGGTGATGAGCGAGGTCCTGGCGGTGGAGATGGCACGGATCGATGGACTGTCGGGCGCGGTCAGCGAGGAGCTGCGCGGCGAATGGTTCACCGTGGATTTGGCGGTGCATCGATGAGTGAGTCGAAGGACGCAAAGACGCCCGAGGTGATCACGCCTGAGGTGATCGACCGGGACCCCGCGCAGGCCACTGACGCCGGGGCGCCGAAGCGAGAAGGAACGCCCCAGGACCGGATCGATGCGCTCGATCCCAACTACACGATCGACCTGCTGCCGGGACCGGACGCGCCCCAGCTGCCAACCCGTGCCGGGCTGTCGTCGCTGGGGGCCACCGACCCCCTGCGGGCCTACATGGCAGAGGTCTCGATGTATCCCCTGCTCACGCCCGAGCAGGAGAAGGCGCTGGCGATCGCGTTTCGGGATCAGGACGACGACACGGCGGCCTACAAGCTGGTCACCGCCAACCTGCGCCTCGTGGCAAAGATCGCCTTCAAGTACCGGCGCTTCTACAAGAACGTGCTCGACCTCATCCAGGAGGGGAACATCGGCCTGATGAAGGCGGTGCAGAAGTACGACCCCTACCGCGGGGTGCGGCTGTCCACGTACGCGCGTTACTGGATCCAGGCGTACATCATGTATTTCCTGCTCGCGAACCACCGCATGGTGAAGGTGGGCACGACCCAGGCGAAGCGGAAGCTGTTCTACAACTTGACCAAGGAGACGAAGCGATTGCGGGATCTGGGCTTTGATCCCACGCCGCAGCGCATCGCGGAGAGCCTCGATGTAGACGTCAAGGACGTCATCGAGATGAAGCAGCGACTCTCGTCGCCGGATGCGTCGCTGGACGCGCCGGTCGGTGGAGAGGACACTCGCAGCCTGGGCGACACCTTTGCGTCGCCCAACGAGCTTCCCGACACGGAAGTCGAGAACGCCGAGATGATGAGTATGGTCTCCGGCGCGATGCGCCGATTCGGCGACACCATCGAGAATGAACGTGAGAAGGTCATCTGGTTTCAGCGACTGATGACCGAAGATCCATTGACTCTCGAGCAGATCGGGCAGCAGTTCGGGGTCACCCGAGAACGCGCCCGTCAGGTCGAGGCGAAGCTGAAGAAGAAGCTGAAGAGCTATCTACTGGAGAACCTCGGCCACGAAGTCGAGCTCTCTGTGGAAATCACGCAGTAGCGGCGGCAGACCCGCCCGCAGAAGGACATAGGATTTAGTGGAGTATCAAGGCCTGACTCTGGACCGGTTCCAGGAAGAGGCGTGCAACCACGTCGATGCGAACCGCTCCGTGCTCGTCTCCGCCCCCACGGGCACCGGAAAGACGCTGATCGCGGACTACATCGTCGAGAAGGCGCTCGCCGCCAACCAAGAGGTCATCTACACCGCGCCCATCAAGGCGCTGTCGAACCAGAAGTACCGCGACTACACGCGGCTGTATGGCTACGACAAGGTGGGGCTGGTCACTGGCGACAACGTCATCAACCGCGACGCGCAGCTGCGGATCATGACGACCGAGATCTTGCGCAACATGCTGCTCGCCGGCGAGGAGCTGCCGCACCTCAGCCACGTGATCATCGATGAGATCCACTTCTTGGACGACATCGAGCGCGGAACCGTGTGGGAAGAGGTGCTCATCTACCTCCCCGCGCGCGTCAAGATCCTCGGCCTGTCGGCGACGCTGGCGAACATCCACGAGTTCAGTGAGTGGCTGAGCTACGTGCGGAACGAAGAGGTTCCGGTCGTCATCGAGAACACTCGGCACGTGCCCCTGAGCATCTACATGGCGAACCGCGACGCGGGGATCTGTGACTCGGAGCGGTACAACTACCTGCACACGCAGTGGGAGGTCATCGCCAAGAAGGCCGCCGAGGACGAGAAGAAGCGCAAGGCTCAGGACGGCGGCGGCGGGGGGCGGCGGCGCGGCGGACGGCGGCGCGGCGGTGGTGGCGGACAGCTCAAGATTCCCGGACAGCGGGAGACGAAGCACGTCGACCTCATCAAGATGCTGGGCCCTGAGTTCCAGCCGATCCTGTACTTCGCGTTCTCTCGCAAGATGTGCGAGCAGTTCAGCAAGGAGCTGGCACGCAAGTGCCCCGATGAGGGCTTCACCACGGACGAGGAGAAGGTCCTCATCAAGCAGCGCGTGGATAGCTTCGACCTGCAGTTCGAGAAGGTCATGACGACCGAGCAGGAGAACATGTACCTCAAGGGCATCGCGTGTCACCACGCCGGCCTGCACGTGGGCTTGAAGGCCTTTGTCGAGGAGATGTACGAGCAGCGGCTCATCAAGGTGAACTACTGCACCTCGACCTTCGCCCTGGGCATCAACCTGCCGGCGCGAACGACGTGCTTCCAGGCGCTGCGCAAGTACAACGGCCACAGCGTGGTGCCGCTGACGGTGCGCCAGTTCATGCAGAAGGCGGGACGCGCGGGGCGCCGCGGGATCGATGACGTCGGCTACGTCGTCATCCTCGAGGAGTTCTGGGACTACGAGCGCGACAAGGAGGCGATCGAGGCCTACATCGCCGGGTCCCACGAGAAGGTGCGCTCGGCGTTCAACCTCTCGTTCAACTCGGTGGTGAACTTGCTCGACCGCCACGCGGGCGACATGGATCAGATCCGCGACATCATCGACAAGAGCTTCCTCACCTTCAGCTACCGCAAGGCAGCCCAGGAAGAGGAGCGCCGCATTGACTCCATCGCGGATGCGCTGACCAAGGCTGGTTGGGATCCGCGCGATGAGGAGGCGGGACCGCCGCCGAAGCACCTGATGGCTCGCGCGAAGAAGTTCCGCAAGCTGTCGCGCCGGACCAAGGGCGTCGGCGACAAGGTGTGGGACGACTTCATGGAGAAGGTCGGCATCCTGCAGAACGTCGGATACCTGCAGGAGGACAACACCTTCAACGCGGGTGCTCGAGTGCTGCGGCATCTGCAGATCGAAGAGATCTTCAGCACGGAGCTCGTGCTCAGCGGCATCCTCGATGACCGCGACCCGGAGCTGATCTTTGGCGCCGTGTGCGTGCTCTGCAACTCGTTCTCGCGAGCCGTGAACATCAACGTGCGACCCAAGGGCGACCAGGGCCAGCTGGCCAAGGACCTGCGCAAGATCCGGTTCGGCGAGGCGGTGCGAAACACCGAGTACGCCATCGGGCAGCAGGTGACGTTCACGCCGGAGATGATCGCGTTCGGGACGGGGTGGTACCGAGGCGAGTCGCTGCAGGAGATGCTGCTCGGCATCGACAGCGCGACGGACATCTCCGGTGACCTCGTGTCGGCGTTCCGGCGGGCGAAGGACCTGTGCCAGCAGCTCAAGCGCGTGTACGAGGAGGACCCGTACATGAGCGAGAAGCTCAAGGAGATCCTCAAGACCGTGTCACGCGACGAAGTCGAGGTCGTCGACTAGCGCGTCCCGAGACACCCGCCTTGACCTCGGACGCCTCGGAACGCGCGAAGGGAGAGTTGCGTTGCCTTCCATCGTGGCGCTGCACGGGCTGCCGACCTCTCCTCGCTTGTGGGAGCGCCTCACGCTGCCTCGCGGCTGGGAGATGCGGTGCCCGCCGGTGCCGGGGCTCGGCGGCGACGGCACGCCTGACGACTGGAGCCTGTCGTGGGCGGCAAGCGTGCTGGACCAGCGATGGGACTGCGCCGAGGCCGACGTGATCATGGGGCACGACATGGGCGGAGTGTTGGCAGCGATGCTCGCGCGCCCCGGCCAGAAGGTCGTGCTCTCGGGCACCGCGTTGGGGCCGTACTGGCGGCTGATTCGCATGACGGCGTGGCCGTTCTTGAATCGGCTGTTCTACCACCAGTACGCGGGCCGGACGTTCCTTCGGCAAGGGTGCATGCCCGAGCATCGCGAGGCGTTGCTCGATGCGTTCGCCGAGCACGGTGACGGCTGGGCGGAGCGCATGCGCCGGATCGCCATGGCGATGGCGCCGACTGCGGCTCTGGGGACAGCGCTGCGCGGCAACGATGTGCTGCTCGCGTGGGGGCGGCAGGACCCGTGGTATCCGCCTCTCCCGGTAGCCCGGGCGGTCGCCCATGCGACGCGAGGTCGGTTGGCGCTGCTCGAGGCTGGGCACTTCGCGCCCTGGGAGGCGCCGGGCGGCTTCAGCGAAGTGCTCGCTGGCTTCCTCGTTTAGACTGCCGCCCATGCGACGCATCCTCTTCGAGGTCTCCCAGTTCGCTCCCTTCCTACGCAGCGAGCGGGGCGCGCTGCAGATCATGCAGAGCCTGAGCAGCGTTGGCGGCGACCCCCTCACTGAGAGCGACGACGTGTTGGCCGACGGGCTCACCGTGCAGGGGCGTGACCTCGGCGGGGCCAACCTCTCGCGCTGGCGGGCCCATGGCGCGCAGTTTCGGGAGCTTGAGGGCCGCGAGATGGCCTGGCAGGTGCTCGACGGAGACGGCGCGCACTTCGAAGACTGCGACTTCACCGCCGCGAGGTGGGCGATGGTGTCGCTGCGCGAAGCGACGCTGCAAGGCACGCGGTTCGCGACGGCCTCGATGGTGCTCTGCGACTTCTCCGGTGCCACGCTGCGCGACGTGTCGTTTGCCGGCGCGAAGCTCGACGGCTGCGACTTTTCCCACGCCGTGTTCGAGAACGTGGACTTCAGCGGAGCGGACCTGCGCGGTTGCGTGATGCGCGAGGCGTGGCTCACCGGTGCGAAGATGACCGGCGCGAAGCTCGCCGGAGCGGATCTCCGTGGTGCCGCTGGCCTCGACGCGCCGGCGCGCCAGCAGCTGGCCGCCCAGGGCGCCCGCATCGGCGGCGCCTGGCTCTACCGGGCCTGGGCGAAGGTGCTCGGGGGCAACCCCTCACTGCCCGGCCGCCACAGCCGGATCCGAGGCGCCGTCACCTGGACGTGGGCGGTGGCCGTCTCGCTGGTGCCGATCCTCTTCTTCCTGCGGGCGGCGCTGCACCCCGTGAACCCGGACGAGCCGCCGTTCTGGGAGGGCTCATGGGAAGAGCCTGAGGCGCCGCCCTCCCCTTAGGGCCTGTGCCAGGACAACTCCTCCCGTTGTCCGCCGGATGCATCCGCTCTCGCGGCGGTTAATGAACAAGTGATGGACGTCAGAACGAGCAACGGCGAGGTCCCGAAGGACCTCGCCGTTGTGATTCTCGTCCCGAGGGCGAACCCTCGAGAGCGGTCTCTACTTAGTTCAGCAGCCAGAAGCTGCCGAGGAAGTAGTCACCGCTCAGCTCGACGCCCGCGGGGAACGGGTTCGCGGCCGGGTCCTTGAACACGGTCCAGAACGCGCCGAACGGGGCTCCCGCCTCGGGCGGGTTGGCACCAGCGGCCGCCAGGCCAAAGCCGTCGGGTCCGAAGATGGTGTTCGCCGTGATGTCGACGAAGCCAACGTGGGTCAGCTCCAGACCGTTGCCGGCGAGGCCGTCCACGGTGTCGGCGAGCGTGCTTCCGTTGGTGGGCTCGAGGCCCAGCGACGTCGCGGTGGCCACGTCCAGGAGCGGCATCTCGAGCCAGGCGAATCCGCCCTCCTCGTTCGTCAGCAGGTCGCCCCAGTTCTCAGACGCACGCGTCGCGAGAAGCTCGGCGTTGCAGTCGTCGGGGTTGGCCACGCTGTCGGAGACGTCGGCCACGGAGACCGTGTCCACGCTGATGTTGCCCGAGCAGGTGTTGCAGTCCGGGGCGAGCACACCGAAGTCGAACGAGGCGGTGCCCGTCCAAGACACGGTCTGCTGGCAACCGATCAGCTGCGCCTCGAGGTTCTCCCAGTAGCGCACGATGAACGTGCCGCTGACGGTCGCCTCGCTGCGCGCCGACGAGCCGGTCGAAGCCGAGTCGTCGTCATCGCCGGCCGAGTCGTCGTCGTCGCCGGCCGAGTCGTCGTCGTCGCCGGCCGAGTCGTCGTCGTCGCCGGCCGAGTCGTCGTCGTCGCCGATGGCGTCCAGGGTCACCGACAGGGTGCCGGCGAACGTGGTCACGGCGTACTCGCCGGCGCCATCGTCGTCGTCATCATCGTCGTCGTCGTCGGCGGTGTCGTCGTCGTCGGTTCCGGTGGTAGGGCAGCCGGCGGTTACCGACATTCCGAGGGCCAGCATCAGCGCCAGCAACCAGTGGTTCACAGTCTTCATTTCGTCTCTCCGTGGTGCCAGGTGGCGGGGTCAAGCAGTGGGCCGGTTGGACCCCGCTGCGGATATTGCTCTGCGTTTGCAGAGGTGAAAAGGGCTCCTGTACGCCCGACTCCTACTGGAGAATCCAGAAGGACCCGAGCTGGTACGCCCCACTCAAGTCGGTCTCAAGTGCTGTTCCCTGGCTGCTGGGTCGAAAGACGAACCAGAATGCAGACCAGGTCTCGCTGGTGCCCGAAGCTCCAGCGACCTTGTCGAAGTTGATCTCATCGAAGAACGTGCCCCCGGCGGACGACACGAACCCGACGTGGGTCATGAGGTTGCCCGTGGCGGCGATCTGTTCGGCCTGCGACTGCAGATCGAGGCCGCCGGACTGCGAAGGCTGGACGCCGAGTCCGATCGCGGTGGCGGTGTCCATCAGCGCGAGCTGCAAGAACCCACCGCCCGCTGCTCCAGGCCCCGACGCGGTGAGGAGCTGCCCGAGATCCCGCCCAACGACGGCCAGGTCTGCGGGGTCGCACGCCGCCGGCTCGACCGCACGATTGGACACGTCCTCGACGCTCGCCGAGTCGATGGTCAGCACTCCGGTGCAGCCGGCGCAGGTCGAGACCGCCGACGATGCGAACTCCACCGTGCCCGTCCAGGCGATGGTCTGCTCGCACTCGCGAAGCTGCGCGTCGATGTTGCGCCAGTAGTCGAGCACGAACGTGCCCTCGACCCGAGCCTCGTCCCGGGCTGTGTTGCCCGTGGCGGAGTCGTCGTCATCGCCCGGGCTCCCCGCAGCGGCGGAGTCGTCGTCATCCGCAACGTCGTCGTCGTCGTCGCCCTCTTGGATGGCCAGCAGGTCCCCGCGCAGAGTCACCGACTCGTAGGCGAACGCGCCGTCATCGTCGTCGCTCGCGTCGTCGTCGTTCGCGACCGCATCATCGTCGTCACCGAAGTCGTCATCGTTCGACCCGCTCGCAGGGCAACCGGCGACCACGACACAGAAAAGAGACGCGGAGAACAGGGTGGCGACTCCTTGCAGCGATTCGAGCATCGTCTCCACCTCCTCTCTGAACACGGCGTTTTCTTTTCGATTTCGGGCACTTGTGGGCCAAAACGACCTCTGGAGCCCGCGCACGTTAACAAAGCCGACACCCGCGAACAACCCGACACGAACAGGCTGATCGTGGGATTGACGGGTTCTACCCATTTGTCAGGCCGGCGAGCCTCGATCACACGGGCAATCCGCAGCCCGTCGGGAGCGCGAAGGAGCTCTAGTTCCCGTCCGGGAACGGCCGATCCACCCGATCTCGTCGTCGAACTTCGAGCCTGCGTCGTGCGGCGTACATGAGTACGCCTCCTCGCAGTCCCTCGTTCTCCTCGACCTCGGGCGCCTCGACCATCCCCGAACTGGGAACTACCGCCACTCCACTTCCGGCTTTGCCGGATGAGGACTAGCTCTACTCCTTGCCCAAAGCCGTGCGAACCCGCTGCACGTTCCATCCCTTTGGGCTGGTACGCACGTAGGACTTGCGGGCCTCGGACTGGGTCCGTTTCATGGCGCCGTCCATCTCCATGGTGTCGTAGATGTCGGCGAGGGCCAGGCAGGCCTGGGCGAAGTCTTGTCCGTTGTGGCAGGCGAGCAGGAACGCATCCTTGGCGTCTCGGGTGCGGCCCGCGCCCTGGTGATAGCGCCCGTACAACCACGCTCCCCAGACCGTGCGCACGTCCTTGGTGTAGGCACCCTCGAGGATGACCCCGGCGGCTTCGTCGTCTCCGCCGAGCCCCACCGCGACGCCCTCGTACATGCGCGCGATGGCCAGCTCTCGCGACCCCTCGCCAAACGTGCCCTTGAGCGGCTCTTGAGCCTTGCGCGCCGCCGTCGCCGCGTCGTCCCAGCGCTTCGCCCGCAGATAGGCCTCCGCGAGGAAGAGCTGCGTATCGCCGGGCTCACCGAGGTGGCTGGTGGCCTGGAGCCCCTCGATCGCCTGGTCATTGAGGCCCTTGATGAGAGCGATGACTGCCTCGACCCGTCGCACGCCGTCACCGGCGGTGCCCCGCTTCTGGGCCGGTTCGAGCCGCCCCTCGAGCAGCTCCGCCGCGTCGTTGAAGAACAGCGAGGCGGACATCTCCGTCAGCAACCCCGGGTCGCCGGGCTTGCTTCGCAGCGCCTTGTCCGCGCCGGTCCAGGCGGCGCCGAAGTAGCCCTGAAAGCGCTTCGAGCGAGCGACCTCCCGGGCGAGCAGGCTCGCGTCGGGGGTGTTGGAGAGGGCCCGCTCCAAGAGCTCATCGGCCCGCTTCGGCCCCTCAGCCCGGCGCAGCGCGCGGCTCAGGTCCACCACCACCCGCGCGAGCAGCAGCGGCGGAAGATCGGTCTCCTCCATGTAGCCCTGCAGTCGCTCAATCCGGGCGTCCGGATCCAGCGCGCGCGCGCTCGACAGCACCTGCGCGGTGCGGCCTAGCTCGTGACCCGCCCGCATTCCCACCAAGGCATCTCCGGTCGCCTTTGCCGCGCTCCAGTCGCCGATGTCCATGGCGATGCGACCCGACCAGGCCTTGCACAGTCCCGAATCGCACCCATCCAGCGCCCCGCGGGCCCCGGCGAGATCTCCAGATCGCAGCAGCGCCTCGGCGCGGGCCACGCTGTGCCAGGGGGTGGTCGTCCCGACCGTGCCGCCGTCCAACAGGGCGAGCGCCAGCGCCGGGTCTCCGCGCACCGCCTCCCACAACGCCTCGGCAAAGTGGGTGCTCGGCTCCTCGGGACCCCGCACCTGGGCGGCCTCCATCATCTGCTGGGCCTTCGCGCTCAGGGACTGGGCGCCCACGTACAGGCTCCACAGCGCGAGCTCGGCCTTCATGCCCTGCACGAAGTAGGTCGCCGGAGCCAGCTCATCCTTGCTCGCCGCCGCGGAGGCGAGCTGCGACGCGTCACGCAGATCACCGTAGGCGCCGGTGGCAGACAGCGTCTCCGTCTGCAGCGTCAGCGCCGCGACGGCGGCTCGCTTGCGGCCCATCTGGAACAGAGCCGCGCCCGCCACTGCGATGACCAACACCAACCCGATGAGGGCGCGGATGCGCGAGCTCCGTCGCTGGGCGGCGATGTAGGGATCGTCGGCGTCCGGAGCGCGGTCATTGACCGCCTCGTGGCCGCCGGTGGGCTGGGGGGCGTCGTCGGGGCTCTCGAAGAACGACTCGTCAAGGTTGTCAGACATGGTGCGAATCTATCAGGGGTGCAGCCCCAAGCAGAGAGGCCCCCCCGACAGTCGCCGAGGGGGCCTCTCTGGTCGCTTAGTCCTACGGCTCAGTCGAGCGCCGCGAACTCCGCCTCGAGCATCGGCACGACCTCGAAGAGGTCTCCCACGATTCCGTAGGTGCTGTGCTGGAAGATGGGCGCGTCCACGTCCTTGTTGATCGCCACGATGACCTTGCTGGTCCGCATTCCGGCGAGGTGCTGGATGGCACCGCTGATGCCGGCGGCGATGTACAGCGACGGGTTCACCGTCTTGCCGGTCTGGCCGACCTGCATGCTGTGCGGCGCGTACCCGGCGTCCACGGCGGCGCGCGAGGCTCCGACCGCAGCCCCGATCTTCGCCGCAGCCGAGCTGAGAATCCCGAAGTTCTCTGCGCTCTTCAGCGAACGACCCCCGGAGATGATCCGATCGGCCTCAGCGAGGTCCACGGCGTCACCGCCGCTGCTCTGGACCTCGACCACCTCGTAGCCATAAGAGTCCTCGAGGTCCGCGTCGAACGCCTCGACCTCGCCGTCCTTGCCTTCGATGTCCTCGATGACAAAAGAGTTGGGGCGCACCGTGAAAAACGCGGTGTCCTCGAAGCTCACGTTGGCGAGGACCTTGCCGGCGTACAGAGGGCGGGTGCCCTCGATGCCGTCATCGCCCTCGCGCAGGTCGGTCACGTCGTTGGCGCAACCGCAATCGGCCATCGCCGCCACCCGCGGGAGCAGGTCCTTACCGATGAGGCTCGCCGAGGCGAGCACCACGTCGGGCTGTACGTCCTCCACCACCTGGTGCAGCGCCGCTGCGTACGCGCCCGGCACGAAGGAAGCGAGGATGCCCGCCTCCACCGTGACGACCTTGTCCGCGCCCCAGGCACCGAGGCCCTCGGTCGCGCCGGAGAGGGAGTCGCCCAGCACCACCGCGACGACGTCACCGCCATCGCATAGCTGCTGCGCCTTGCCGAGGAGTTCGCGCGCCGACTTCTTGACGGCTCCGTCCGCGACCTCACAAAAAACGAGAATATCTGCCATTGGTCTATCTCCTTGATTCGTGTGTGGGGCGGGGCCTAAAGGACCTTGGCTTCCTGGCGGAGGAGTCGGACCAGTTCCTTGACCTGGTCACCGAGCTCCCCTTCCAGGATGCGACCCGCGGGGCGCGGAGGCGGCGAGTGGTACCCGGACGTCGTGACCTGCACGTTGTCCGCGCCGACCTCGACTCCGAGGTCCCCCGGCGTGTAGCGCTTCACCGGCTTGCTCTTCGCCTTCATGATTCCGGGCAGGCTCGCGTAGCGCGGCGAGTTGAGGCCCTTGTCGGCAGTGAACACGGCGGGCAGGGAGACCTTGACGATCTCCGTCTCTCCGCCGCCCACCTCGCGCTTGCAGGTGACGCTGTCGCCGTCCTGCTCGTACGAGGTGATCGCGGTGGCCACGGGCCAGCCGAGGAGCGTGCCCACGATCTGGGGTACCTGGACCGCGTCGTCGTCGATGGCCTGCTTGCCGGCGAAGAGCAACTCGATGCCCTCTTCCTGCGCCGCCTTGGCCAGCGCCCGGGACACGCCCAGCGAGTCGGAGCCCGCGAAGCCGGCGTCATCGAGGATGACTGCCCGGTCCGCGCCCATCGCGAGAGCGGTCCGCGCCGCGTCCAACGTCCGGGACGAGCCCAGCGAGAACACGACGACTTCGCCGCCGGCAGCCTGCTTCACCTGAAGCGCCTGCTCGACCGCGAACTCGTCGTACGGGTTCACGATCCACTTGATGTCGCCTTCTTCGATGCCGTTGGCATCTCCGTTGATCTTGATTCGGGTCTCGGTGTCCGGGACCTGCTTGAGGAGCACGCCAATCTTCACGATTGCCTCCTGCGCCCTGTCGGGCGTTCTTGGGTTAGGGGATCTCCGCGCTGGGCTTGCGTAGCCCAGCGACGAAGACGTCAGCGATTTGGTTCGCCGACTCCTCGAGCCCATAACGAGCGCGGGGAGTCAGGATCCACTGCATTGCGATCTCGTCGAGCGCGCCAAAGAGCGCGCGCCGGATGATGATCGGATTTACGTCCGCGCGCATCGCGCCGAGAGACTGGCCCTCGGTGACAATGAGCCCGACGATGTCGAGATATTGCTTGAGCTTGCTCGGCTTGTACTCCCGCATGAACGTATGCGAGAGACGAAGCTCGACCTGGAGCACCTTGGCCACGGCGCGGTGCTTCTCCACCCGCGACATGTGGAAGCGGCAGAACGCCCGCAGCTGCTCGAACGGGTCCTCGATGGGGGCGAGGATGGACTCCACCGCCTCGATCATCTCGGCCATCGCCTCCTCGAAGATCGAGAGCAGGATCTCGTCCTTGCTCTTGAAGTAGAGGTAGATGGTGCCGTCCGCGACGTTCGCCGCCTTGGCTACGTCGCTCACCCGGGACTTGTGAAAGCCCGTCTGCGCGAAGACCTCGACCGCCGCCTCGAGGATGTGGCGACGCTTGTCAGCGCGGCTCTTTGCCGAACGCGCGGAGGGCTGACGGGCAGTGTTTCCAGCCATGCTTCCTCCTGCGTGCCTGAATGAATGAACGTTCATTCAAGGCTGCGAAGGATAGCCACTGCGCCCCGACGTGCAACCGCAGATCGTGGATCTGAGTCAACCCGGGCGGGTCCGCGGCTGCTCGACGCAGGGCTAGCCCTTGCGACGATCGAGGAAGCGCTGCGCGGTCTCCTCTACGCCCTCGCCGACCTTGGCCCAGTCCGCCATGAAGCCGGCGTTGCCCTTGTCAGTCAGGGGGTGCCCGAACATGGCCTTGATGACCTTGAACGGCATCGTGCTGACGTGGGCGCCCATGCGGGAGACGTCGAAGACGTGCTTCGTGTGGCGGATGGACGCGGCGAGGACCTTGGTGTCGAAGAAGTAGTTCTCGTAGACCTGCACGATGTCGGCGATCAGCTCGGTGCCGTCGTGGCCGGTGTCGTCGATCCGCCCGATGAACGGCGAGATGTAGGTCGCGCCGGCCTTCGCGGCGAGCAGCGCCTGGTTCACGCTGAAGCACAGCGTGACGTTCACTCGGGTCCCTTCGGTGGACAGCGCCTTGCAGGTCTGGATGCCCGCGGTGGTCAGCGGGACCTTGATGACGACGTGCTCGTGGATCTGCCGCAGCAGACGCGCCTCGCGCATCATCCCCTCGTGGTCCTGGGCGACGACCTCGGCGGACACCGGGCCCTGCACGATCTCGCAGATCTCGTGAATCGTCTCCGCGAAGTCGCGGCCCTCCCGAGCGATGAGCGACGGGTTGGTGGTGCAGCCGTCGATGATTCCCCAGGAGTGAGCTTCCCGGATCTCGTCGAGGTTCGCGGTGTCGATGAAGATCTGCATGTGTCCCGATCCGGGGTAGGCGCCGGGCCGGCGCGCTGGGTTGAGGCGGGACCCTACCGGATCCTTCCGACCTCGCGGGGAGCGTCCTGCGGGGTCACCGAGAGAGCCCCGCTCAACACGCCCCGAGCGCGTTGGGCACTCGCGCGCGCGCGGGATGCTCGCTCTGCGCG